>Ga0257110_1000003_pt1 | contig 192351 bp, 233 predicted proteins | sample LP_taG_7_FD_190184 | JGI IMG/M metagenome (GOLD analysis project Ga0257110, IMG submission 190184) | Marine microbial communities from Northeast Subartic Pacific Ocean, Canada - LP_J_2015_P26_10m | ecosystem: Environmental > Aquatic > Marine > Oceanic | place: Canada: Northeast Subartic...
TATCATCAACGAGTTCTGCAATGCATTCACTGATGGAGTATTTCAAAGCAATTCTAAATGGTATATAAGAGATAACAATAATGTCACCCCATTTGTATCAGGTTATGTCTTCAACTAAGTAACAACTACTCATACCATCACTATCTAACATCATGGCAACTCCCTATTTCATTCTCACACCAGACACACAAGACAAGTGGGATGATATTATTTCAACCGTATTCTCCTACGTAAATGATAATCATAGTGATGCTAATGACACCTATGATTATGTCACTAACCATCTAGGATTGCCATTTGTAGAGAATAAACAGTGCTTCGATATATTCTGGAAAGAATGGAATGAAGCATATCTATCTTTACTTGCTGGTGATGATGTACCTGATGAACTTACAGGGTGGAACTAATGATAAAACGATACATCGTAGAGACTATTCAATTCAATTGGAGAGATGGTGATTTTGATTGTCCAATGTCATTGAGACCAGGGATAATTGATGCTACATTATCGACAGTTTGGTTCGGTGAATCAAAGGATGATGTTATCAATCAAATCAGACAATCTGCTGCTTTTGATGTAAGTTTTGTTGATCTAACTTATCTACCATATAAGGCAATATAATGTCATGCTAAGTAATAACGCGCACTCACTCACTAATTGTTACATAGTGTTAGTCAATCCATTGCAATTACTGTTACATAGCACTAAACTAAGTGTATTCCTCCCCCCCTAAATAAGCACTCGTTTATGATCTTTTATTAGTGAATCTTATCTATTTTCGTTATTACTGAAAGGTTCAAATAAATGTATCTACGTTTACTCTTTCGTTCACTTATGTGCGGAGTTGATGTTACCTTAGCGAGCACAACATCGTCACACAGTTTATCACAGACCGCCCCCAATTGCAACCCCTTGGAGACACTTTGTAACATTGCAATCGTGCCCACTAAATGACACTTAGCACCCCACTAAGTAACACATAAGGACTGCCTATCTAACAGTTGCAGAAGATCGCTAAGTGACACATAGTGACACTGATTACACCGAGGAAAGTTCACCAGCATCCCAAACAGTAAGCATCACATAGCGACGACACTTACAGGCACTCAGTGACACTTAGCACCCCACTAAGTAACACATAGCGACAGTGCTAAATGACACTTAGGGACAGTTATTTGTTATCGTTCGATGTTGGTAAGGGGGGGCGTTGCTAAAAAAGTACCTTCTTTCTAAGCTATAAACGTTTCCAGACGCTCGATAGATATCGATTTGATTTATTTTTTCAGATACCCTGAGAGGGATATAGAAAAATTTTTAGGGGTAAAAAATTTCTTGTAGGACGCCATTGGAGGAGAGGACGCGATATTTTTTGCCGGACTGGATAGAACGCCCCTTTGCGGTACGGCAAGCAGATGTCAAGGAGTGTTGTTCACCGTAGCGATGCCACTTGAAGAATTGGTCCTGGTATTCAATGATAAATTTCATTGTAAAGGAGGTTAGCGAAGAAGTTATGAGATAGTCGAGTGGGATGAAAGGAGTGTGGATTTATGTGTTTATGTTGTTCTAAGAAGCGGATACGGCGTGAGTCTGTCTTTTGATACTGGGAGACGTGGTAAGTATCATTAGTGGGAGTGTAACCGTGATGGGTAGATAGGATGGAACAGAGGTCCCTGTGAGGGCGATCAGAGAATAGGAGACGGGGGATATGAGTGGGGTATATGTGATGATTGAAGAGATCTACCCAATAGTTACGAATACCGAGTGCATCAAAGTAAGTATTCCAATGAAGCATTTGATTGGAAAGTTCTTTGAGGACTACGGAGTGATTGTAATGTAAGCGGAGGTGAGTTTTGGAGTCAAAGTTATTTTTACGTAGTTGGTTATCTGCGGAATAACCGTGACCCCATACTCTACTTACGTAGGTATTACGGTTATTATACCATATTTCATCACGAGCGGTTGAAGTTATACCCCAGAGAACAATGGAGTCTTTCGAGGGGGGAGAAGTGTTGAAGAACTCAGTGGCCAAGCGGAATTGTTTTTGGTTACTTGAACCATTTTGTGAGAAATTTATGTTAGTTTTATTGAGTTTCTCTGAGAGTAGGTGACGGTATGAGTATTTTGTGAAGTCTTCAGAGTGTCTTTGGGCGTTGAATTGTTCTCTAGGTTGTCCTGGGGTGTAGCAGAGACCGTGACCCCACATCCAGGAGCAACCGAAGGTGATGAGGTTCATAGGCGGTCGGAACCCTCTCTCAAAGGAAGTTTATTTGTCACCTGTAGCATCACGATGTTCTTGGGAGTAGATGGACTGTCTCATATTATTTTTTGTGAGGTAATAGTATGGAGACTTGAATATATCATGCATTGAGTATTCCATTACCATAGCGATACGTTTATGTGCTTTAGGAGTAGGGTGAAGTTGATTTTTGAAGGTATGAAGTAGATTAGTTTGTACACAATATTTGACACGTTCTGAGGTTTCTTCATTCATCCAACGGATACCATATCCTGGAGTTTCCAGATTGGAGTCAGGTGCATGACATTCATTCCATGTTAGTTCAGTTAGCATGGAATTGATTAGGAGGCGACCACCAGGGTGGATATGATTATCGATACCATCCCACCAATAGTTAGGAATACCTTCAAGTTTTAGAAGTTTATCAAAGACTGCGATTTGATATTTGAATCGTTCATAACATACCCAGAAGTTATGATGTTTTTTATAGTAATCATCAACATCAATTTTGTGCCAATATTCTTGGTTGAACTTTTGTTCATCAGTCATGCCAGGGAATAAAACCATTGAGGCAGCTTCAAAATCATCTTTATTTGAAATATGCTGAATTTCAAAGATAATACCAGCGACTTTGATGCCTCTTTTTTTATACTCAGGTAACTTACGAATAATTACTTTATTCAAGTGGTATTGGAGAGTATCGTTAGATGCCCGTTTGAAAGATATATTCTTTAGTCGCCAGTTATATTTGTCTGCTAAGATATGTGCCCATGATTTTTTAGGGTCATCTTCTGCAAGAGTCCATGCACCACCAATGACGATTAGGACTGGGCGAAGATCATCAATAGGAGTGCCACCATCAAAGGTCTCCAAAGTTATCCCTCATTTCTTCACGATGGTTCTTGAGGGATGTGAAGGCACCATCAATAAAACCACGACGATATTCCCAGGTATCACCCCCGGTTTTACCTCTAGAGGCATTGATGCACTTTGCAGCATCAGGATCATCTTCTCTAAGGTTATTGCATACTAAACCAGCAAGATCAAGATCTTTACCAGGTTTGCCGGTCCCTCCCCAATAGAGGACTCCCTCCATCCAAGTAGCACCACACTTTTCACATTTCTTCATGGGAACCTCTGTGGATTATAAAAAATATTTAGAAGTTAGTATGTTCTATAATGTAGTCAGCAATGATTTTGTGTTGATCTGCATTTGGATGACCTTGACCAGGGGTCTGGATCATCTTCAGAATATCCTCGTAGATATGATGCATTTTCGGGTCATCCATTAGGTTTCGCCAATACCCCATATCTTCTAGAGGATCACAATCATTGAATAGTACAATGTAGGGAACTTCATGTACTTTAGCAAATTGTTCAAAAAGAAGTAAGTTTTTGTATAAATTCTCTGCCCCATGTGTCTTATTCCATACCCAACGGTAGTAGGAAGACATTGCTAGGGAATGTGGTACTTTCTTCTTATTACCTGAACGGAAGTTGAAATTAGAATTATCTTGTCTAAACCTAAAAGGGCAGAAGAGGTGAGCACCATCTTCTGCATAGAACTCAATACGAGTGGGTACTGTAAGTTGTAAGACTACTGGTTGAACCCCATTAGTCTTTATATGATGTAGTACCCTATTTACGATATAGTCATTGGATGCCCCACATTGAGACAAATCAGTTGCTTCACACTTGTAGTGTTTTTCAACATGATGAATGAACCGTTCTGCTAGACGGTCCTTCAGTTCATCACCCCATGTATACGAACAACCCGCAAATATCATGCCGAAAGATCAATCATTTTCTGTATGTAGGTCTTTGCTTTTTGTAGGTCATCTTGACGAGAGTTGCCAGATTTCCTACCTGCACGACTAACATACTTTACAACATTACCAGCAAAGAAGTCGAGTTCTTGATCTGCAATGAAATCCCAGACTTCAATTTGTCCAGTATTGTAATAATCGGGATGGTAACCGAGTGCATCAGAAACCGAAAACGTAAGGTGATCTTGTCCTGGTCCCCCAATGCCTCCAACTTGGAATGTGAAAGGGACTTGCTGAGCTGCTTGTACAGCATCGTCAGGAACTTGGATATCTAATGCGTCACCGCCGTCGAATTGAATGGTGTCGTCTGCCATAGAACTAATGAGCGTCACGCCAAATAGTATTGTAGGGTTTAGAATCTTTATTAGATTCCTTATATGAAGTATAGCACTTGGTTAGTATAGGGTCAAGGATCTCTGCAATTTGTTGATGTCCTTGTATAGTTGGGTGAAATGAATATGGATTGAGAACTCCTTTTTTCTTCAAGAAGTCAACACGATCACAATCTGCTTTCCAATCAGAGAAGTGATACTTATCATCCATTGGATCCCATCCATTCTTGTATGCCAACTGACTTAGTAAGTCCTGATTGCAGTCATACGGCAATTCATCAAATGGTTTATATACACCACCAGTATAATTATTGACATTCAGTGTGTCAAACCATATTTGAGGAACGTTGAGTAACTCAAAATACTTCTGCCAAAAATGGACTTCGTCTGCTAACGTCCGATTGGCAACACGTTCATAGAAGTGTTGGCGGAAATACTCCTTTGGTCCACACCAATCAGGTCCATGAATATGTTTACGTTTCTCTTGACCGGGTTGAAAGCATGAAAATGACTTTCCATGATTGAAAAATACTTCCATCCTGTAGATAGAAGTTACCCCCCAGATGACAATAGTGTCATTTAGATCATTCTGATGTAAATATTTTCTAAGTCTGCGAAACTGACATCCATTAGATGCTCCTCCAGAAGCAATATTGACGTTTTCTAATCCATGCTTTTTTGATAAGATAGTTCTAAACGCATTTTCCCAGTTGTCATCATCGTTATAACAGCGGTCTTGATACGTTTGTTTGTCCCAAGGATCTTCAGAATCATACCCGGAACCAACACCAGCAATCCAACTGCATCCTAAAGTCAGTAATCTCATCTGAGTCGGGCAATCTCACCATCAATCTTATCTGCTAACCACTTATGGTACTCTCTAGTGGGATGTTGAGAGAAAGGATTGACTTCTTTCTGCTGTTCTAGATATTGAATGCGAGTAGAATCTGAAGAAGAGAACTGCGAGACGTGATATCCATCTGCTTTTGGGGAGAATTGTAAGTCTGCACACTTCAAAGACATCAGATCCCGCCTAGGTTGATCGTCAAAGAGCATCCTATCGATTGGTTTGGGGTATTCATGATGGTTGAAAGTATCAAACCAATAATTTTCAATACCTGCTGCTTCAAAAAAGCGGTTCCAGAAGCGGCATTTGTGTGCAAGTAGTTCTACTTTCTCCTTGTGATCATAGTGATGTGCTAAATGTGCCTTGCTATCAAACTTAGCACGCGCCATTTGGGTGTCAGCACCCCATCCATTACCAAAAAGAACACTGATATATTTTCCTTTTTCCTTAGAAAACACCTCAGTGCGGGTTGTAACAGTCAATCCCCAGAGCACAACTGTGTTTTTGTACTCACTTGGATCTAATTTACCAAAGTATCTCTCAGCAAACCGAAACTGACGCTCATTGGAAGACCCCATTTGAGCGAAATTTTCGTTCGTGCACTCCCACTTATCTGCTAGATGCTTACGAAAGGCATATTTGTCTCCGAACTTTGCGTCATGATTGTCAGAACCTTGTTTATATTCAATCTTAGTCATCCCTGGAGTATAGTTGGTACCCACACCAAACATCCAAGAGCATCCAAAAGTAACAAGATTCATAATAGATCAAATCTCAGAGGTAGCATTGCGGGGATTCTGCCGTATTTATCATAACATAGTTTGGCCATCATACTCAAAGTCATGACAGTGACTTGATAGCACTCTATTTTCCCCATGCTTCAGGTAAAGTTTTGAATACGTACTTCCAATCTTTATAAAATTTACCCATATACATTCCTGCAACGTTGATATCTTCTGGAGTAAGGTCTTCAACGTCGCTTATCCATTGATCTTTTAGGTATTCGTGGTGTGGTGCCTTACTTCCCATGTCTGGGACATAGACATTTTGATGAAGCTCTGTAATTGGGTACTCAAAAAACTCAGAAATAGCACCAAGTTGCTCTGTTTCTTGTTCAGGATCCCAAAAATCTTCCATCACCACTGGATAAACGTTATCTTTACCAAAAGCATCGCAATATTTTAGGTAACCAGCGATATAATCGCAATGATCTGGCACTCTATTCTGTTTTAGGTTGTGAAAAAACAATTTTCGGTGATTTTGTCTCTTTGCAAAGGCTGCTGCGGTAAAATCTCCGCACCAAGAATCTACAACATTGACTTTTCGGGTCAATAAACTACCAACTTCCGAAAAATAGCGCCTAACAGGGTCACGAAACTCCATCAAGATCTTGACTTTGAAGTGCTCCTGCAATTTTGGAGCAATTTCAAACAAAAATGGTCGAGGAAGACTGAAATTTGTGTTGGAGAAGTCGCAAACTCCCTCATATTCGTCTTTGATGTTTTCCCAATGCCCTAAAAAGTATTCAATGTACGCATCGAGTGACTTTGGATTTGCCATAAGCATTTCCAAAGACGTATTTTTGACAAATCGGTTACTTTTTGATAAATATTCGCCATACGGATGATCGTTTGGTCTTTTTTGATAACTAGCACCGTTCCACATTAGATCAAAGGCACGTTCATGCTCCTCATCTTTCTTACAAAGTGCTTTGAGGTACCAATTTTCTTTTTTATGCCCCATATGAACATATTGGTTGTCCATCGTCACTGTGTAGTGCATTGGACTTGTTGCTGACCAGCCAACGCCGGGATTTAGAAGCAGTGTTGGTTTCATGGTAAACTATATAAATTCAGGAGGTGGGTCGTATGCCGTATGATGTCTATCTAGACAAGAAAATCATCTTTGAATCTCTATCAAAAGAAAAAGCAGAAGGAATTCGAGATACCATGCAAAATATGATTATGGCAGGAATCAACACTACTTATAAAGTTGAAGATATCCGAATTGAACCTTGTAAAGGATGAAACCTACATTATTTTTGAACGTAGGAACTGGATGGTCAGGGACTACTCCATTATACTACACTTTGGGTTGGTATAACAACTATTGTCATGCTGGACACCGTAAAGAAAAAGGATATCTGTGGTTGCTTCAGTTACAGAAAGATAATAACACGTTTGAGCGAGTAAAGTTCTACAAAAAGTTTTTTGGACCATCCAGGCAGTCAATTACGACTCGGAAACCCAAAATCTTCACTCATGAATCTAAGTACGTTGCTGGAAAATGGACTGAGGAAGAAATTGAGTATTTTTGGGGTCCCCCGTTTGAATTGAGAAAGTATGTTCAATATTATTTGAAGCATTGGGATAATATCAAAGATGATTATAAAGCAGTTGCTGATTTTAGCAACCCCAATGGATATTGCGATGCAGAGTACATAAAATATCTTGCATATCATTTACAGAGTTATTTTGACGTAAAAATCCACATGATTTTCCGAGATCCCATTCGTAGACTGTGGTCTTGTCGTCAAGCTCAGAAAAGAGACAAACCTGTTGAGCATTTTCTAAAGTCTGGCATGGATTTTGACTATATCGATTTCTATAACAAATGGGCAGATGCATTTGGCAATGATAATACCCATGTAACAATCATGGAAGACTTTTGGGCAGGAGACACTTCTTTGCTGTCAAGTTTTATTGGTATGGATATCAAGGAGACTCATGTCAATGCATATGTCCCAGATCTCGGTCCCTGTGCTCCACATATCCAATATTTGAACGATCAGTGGGAATCTGACGTAATGCATATGCCAGATCATGTCAAGGATAAAGCAAAGATTATGATGGAACCTTGCTATTCTCATTGGAAGCAATATTTTGGCAAATTGCCCGAATCTTGGGGAAAGTGATATTATACATAGGAAGCATTTGAGGTTGTTATGCGCCGACTCTGGTATTGGATTGTAGGTGAATGGAATCTTCGTAAAATCCGCAAAATGGATCCGTTTATCTACGAAGCAGATCAGATGGATGAGATGGATGATCCTTTTGCTGATGATGGGGACGATAAAGGATGATTGGATTTTCTGAGGGGTTTCACGACGCCGGACTGGCGGTTGTTCGTAATAAAAAGATTATCTTTGCTGCACATAGCGAAAGATACTCTAAGAAAAAGCATGACAAACGATTATGTGATGAACTTGCCTTTTATGGCGAATCACTCAACACAGGTGATGACGTAATCGCTTTTTATGAGAAACAGTTCCCAAAACGTGTCAGGCAATTTTTCGCTGGACAAAACCACTGGCGTAAACGAAGACATCTAGCGTTACGACCAAATATCGGTTTTCCTCATCATCAATCACATGCTGCAGCAGCATTCCAGACTTCATGCTTTGAAGAAGCAGCATGTGTTGTTGTAGATAGTATTGGTGAATGGGATTGTAGTTCTGTATGGACTGCAAAGATGGTTGATGGTAATGCTGTCTATAAAAAACGTTGGTCCCGTAGATATCCAAAGTCTATAGGTCTTTGGTACTCTGCTTTGACTGGATGGGCAGGTCTTCGTCCTTTAGACGAGGAATATATCTTTATGGGTATGGCAGCGTTTGGTAAACCCCATTATGTTGAAGAGGTAAGAAAACTCTTGTCTCAAAACAACCATCGTGGTTGCCATTTAGATATTGAGAGTAAGGAAGACGTTGCTGCTAGTGCACAGGTCGTTCTAGAGGAAGAGTTAGATAAGATTTTTGATATTGCTCTTAGATACAGCGATAATGTCTGTTATGGGGGTGGTGTTGCATTGAATTGTGTTGCTAATACCAAACTACGTAAAAGGTGCAACTTATGGATCATGCCCAACCCAGGTGACGCTGGTGGGGCACTTGGTGCTGCTCTATTGGCATCAGGTAAGAAAGTAGAGTTCACTCCTTACACTGGGTATAAGATCGACCGTAAAGTTGATCCTGAAGCAGTTGTAGATGTTCTTTTGAAGGATGGCATCTGTGGTATAGCAAATGGTAAGGCAGAGTATGGTCCTCGTGCTTTAGGTAACCGTTCTTTGATTGCGGACCCCCGATCATTTGCAAATAAGGATCGAGTCAACGAAATCAAGAAGAGACAGAAGTTTAGACCATTTGCACCCGCAATTCTGGAGGAGCATTGTCAAGATTACTTTGATATGCCAGAGCACTCTCGATACATGTCTTATGTCTATCAATGTAAGCGTCCAGACGAGATTCCTGCCTGCGTGCACGTCGATAACAGTGCAAGAGTACAAACGGTGCCCGAGACTAGTGAAAGCGTCTTCAGAGCGATTCTAGAGGCATGGTACAAGCGTACAGGTTGCCCTGTACTTCTAAATACATCATTGAACATTCGTGGCATGCCAATGGTCAATGAATGGTCTGATGCACTTGATTTCTCTAACAAGTATAACGTTACTGTATTATGAAAATACTATTTTCCGGCGATTCCTTCTGCGAAGGCACTGAACTAGACGGTCGAGAACATAGTATGGAACAAAGGGATACATTACGATATTCAAACGTTGTAAAAGAATATTTGAACGATCTTTTTGGCATTCAAGTCACATTTGACAATATCGGATATTCTGGTTACTCCAATGATGAGATTACTCGCGATACAGTTGAGTATTGTGAGAAAACCGAAGTAGATGTTGCTGTAGTTCAGTTCTCACACCCTCAGAGGTGGGCATACTACAGTGAGGTGAAAGAACGCTGGTTTAGTATGGATCAGTATGAACATTTTTATGGTTGCCACCCAGAACACAAAGTAATTGAAATTTGTGAGTGGTGGGACACTAATGTCAAGTCTAGAACTCAATATATTGACAATTTTTTCAAAAACGTATTTTTACTTGAACAATACTTCAAAGCAAAAAACATTCCTTATGTTTTTCTTCAATTAGAGGAATGGACTAATAATGAAATTGCAAGTTGCGATACTAAGTGGAAAGAGTTGGTAGACACCAAGCGTGTCAAAGGTGTGACACCATCACAAGAAGAATTTGGTAATAGGGAGTATTTTGTCGGAGAAACAGATGCTATTTGTCCTACATGGTGGATGAAGGACGAAGAACTAATGAGGGAGTACAGAACTCTTGATCAGAGAGATGAAAAAACAGAATTTGCCGTTGGTAATGATGAAGACACTCATCGGTGGTTAGGTGGATGGCATCCAGGTAAAAATGGTCATATTGCCATTGCAAAGTGGATTATTCAGGAAATGACTGATAATGAAAAACTCCACCATCTGTTTCCTGGAATATGAATAGAAAGGAGGTAATTGATAATCAAAAAAACAATAGTCTTTGTGCATATCCATTTTTCTCTGTTAGAAATGGACAATCACATGGATATGCTCCATGTTGCTGGGCACACCGCCAACAACTAGTTGGTCCTGCTACTGACACTGTTTTTGAATATTTTGATGGTCCAGAGGCAGTTGAGTTACGCCGTGGAATGTTGAATGGCGAAATAACCAATCAGTGTAAAGGAATTTGTCATTTGTGCCATGAGCGAGAAAAAACGAGTGGTACGTCTGCTCGTTTGATGATGAAAATCGATGAAAACATGCTTGCTCTTTATAATGATGATGGAACCTATAATCCTGATCACAATCCAGATATTCGTGAAGTTCTAAATCTAGAACTGAATTTTTATGGTAGTTACTGTAATCTGGAATGTTATGGGTGTCATCCTGCAGATTCAACAACTAGAACTGCTAGATTAGAAAAAATCTCAGACCTACGAGTTTCTGAGGGAAGAGACGACTGGTTTGCCAAAAATGTTGATGATGTCTACTGGTTACCTACAGATCTCAGAAAAGTTGACCCAGATCAATTTCGTAGACTTGTAGAAGACATTATTGATAATGCTGACCGCATTGGTGCCATGGGATTCTGTGGTGGAGAACCAATGGCGATGAAGGCACATTTTCAAGTTCTAGATGCTTTGATTCTTGCAGGAAAAGCATCACACATGAAATTGAACTATGTCTCAAATATGACTATGTGGGACATGAAAGTAATGGAAAAATACCTGAAAGAGTTTAGATACATCCATGTTCAATGGAGTTGTGATGGATTACGTGAAAGAAACCATTATTTGAGATATCCAACAGATTGGGATAAAACATGGGCAAATGTTCAAGCACTGCGAAAATATTGCAAAGAATCAGGAAAAGGTTCTATGCAGACAACATATACACCTTCTCTTCTAAGTGTGTACAAAATCAAAGAAGTATTTGAGTTTTTTGAAGAGCAGAATCTAAAATCACGTCCATTTGAAATCTATAACCGATTAGAGAACCCACATTTTCTAAGAGTCAATAATCTGCCAGAACCACTCAAAGAGCAGATATTAGATGAAGTAAAAAGTGTTAGTGAGTCAGTTGCTTTAGATATGATGAGACCATGCGAACCTGGGTCTTGGGAGATTGCAAAAGAGTATTTTGATGATCTGGATAAAACCCGAGGAACCAATTGGAGACTGACTTTTCCCGAACTTGCGGGGTACTAAATAATATGGTATCATGCATTTAGGCGTGATGCCTTATCAAAAATTGACCTACATGTATGGCTAAAGGTTTCAAGGTGGTAACGACTCCGCCCGAAGGCGAACAAACTACAAAGTCGGACGAGTTCAGTGTTGAAGCCGCAAGAGAGATGGTAAAGGGTAAGACCTTTGTCTTCTGTCTCCCTGGTCGCGGCGTATCATATATTTTCCTGAAAAACTTTGTGCAACTCTGTTTTGAGATTGTGCAGCAGGGGGGTGCTATCCAGATCTCTCAAGACTACTCTTCAATGGTCAATTTTGCCCGTTGTAAGTGTCTAGGAGCAAATGTCCTCCGTGGTCCTGATCAAGAACCTTGGGATGGCAAACTCCAGTATGACTATCAACTGTGGATCGACAGCGACATCGTTTTTGGTCTTGAACAGTTCTATCGCATTCTCTGGATGGATAAAGAACTTGCTGGTGGTTGGTATGTGACTGAGGATGGTAACACCACTTCTGTTGCACACTGGTTAGAAGAGGACGACTTCAAGAATAATGGTGGTGTAATGAACCACGAGATGCTTGATGGTATTCAAAAGCGTCGCAAACCTTTTACTGTTGACTACACCGGTTTCGGTTGGTTACTAATCAAGAAGGGTGTGTTTGAACACAAGATGATGACATACCCTTGGTTTGCTCCTCAGATGCAAGTTTTTGAATCTGGAGAAGTCCAAGACATGTGTGGTGAAGACGTATCTTTCTGCCTCGATGCTAAAAAAGCAGGGTTTGAAATTTGGTGTGATCCTAAGTGTCGTGTCGGTCATGAAAAAACTAGAATCATTTGATTTTATAGATATATCAAGTGATCTCACTCTGATATGGACAGATACGATATTTTCGTTGATGGAACTAAAATCCACGACGCTATAACCGAAGACGAAATGGAAGAATTTACACAGGATCTCGCTGATGAGTTTTATAAAACAGGTACCCCTCATCCAGGCAGTGTAGACGTAGTATACATTGGTACAGACCAAGAATAAATGAAAGGGGTTGAGAGACCCCTTTTTTTTGTACTCTAAATAAATACAATGACAAAACACTAGGTCGCGCAGTGCCTCTTCAGAGAACATCGCTACCTTTCAAAGACATTTCACTGTCTTTCAAAAGGCATCCGGTCACTCATGATATTATTCCTCTAAAAAATGAGGACGCTATCAAGCGAGCTGTTCAAAATCTAGTACGTATTCAATTGGGTGAAGTATTCTTCAATACCCTATTGGGAACTAGGATTACCGGATCTTTATTTGAATTAGCTGATGGGGACTATGTCGATCCTATCAAGAATGAGATTGAAACTACTATTACTAACTTTGAGCCTAGAGTCCGACTTACTGATGTAAAAGTAGAAAGTTTCCCAGATAGTAACTCCCTTGATATAGCAATCTATTACGACATTGTTGGACAAAATAGTCCATCACAAAGGGTATCATTTGTTCTTGAACCTACTAGGCTATAATGGCACTAACACAATTTACAAATCTGAACTTTGAGGACATAAAGACCTCAATCAAAGACTATCTAAGGGAAAATAGTAATTTCACAGATATGGATTTTGAGGGGTCTAATCTCTCAATGCTTATCAATGTTCTTGCATATAATTCGTATAGCACTGCCTATAACACCAACATGGCGGTGAATGAGACGTTTATCGACTCAGCAACGCTTAGAGAAAATGTTGTATCTCTAGCCCGTAATATTGGTTATGTACCTCGTTCTGTTCGTGCTTCAAGAGCAGTAGTGGATATTGATATTACTGATCTTCCAACTACCACAGAAACTGTATCAATTCAACCTGGGGTTATTGCTAACGGCAGCATATCTGATGTAAACTATATTTTCTCTATTGCGGAAAAGATTACTTTCCCTGCAAAGGATACTGCAGCAGGTGCTTCTATTGAAATCTATCAAGGACAATATCTAGAGAACAATTTCACAGTCAATAATTCTCTTCCTAACCAGAGATATATCCTTCCTAACAATGGGGTAGATACATCCACTCTTTCAGTAAAAGTAAAAAACAGTGCTTCTGATAATACTATTATTGAGTATAAATTAGCAAATTCTATTGTTGGTGTTACTTCAGCATCTAACATTTATCTTATTCAGGAAACAACTGACGAAAAATATGAGATTCTTTTTGGTGATGGAGTCTTTGGTAAGAAACTAGAGTCTGGCAACGTAGTTACTATTGGTTATATCAAGACCAATGGTAAGGCAGGAAACGGTGTACGTTTCTTCAACTTTGTTGGGACTATGAAAGATCAGGATGGAGTTACTGAAAGTGGGTTTGCTGCTAACCTTTTTTCTGTTACTCCTTCTGAAAATGGAGACTCTATTGAGTCCCTAGAGAGTGTCAAGTATTATGCACCCCGTCTGTATGCCGCTCAGAACCGTGCTGTGACGGCAAATGACTATGAGGCAATCTTACCTTCTCTTTACCCTAACATCGAGTCTGTGAGTGCCTATGGTGGCGAAGAACTGACTCCTCCACAGTATGGTCGGGTATTCATTGCTGCCAAACCCAAGAATGGATTCTTTCTGTCTGATCTGACTAAGAAGCAACTTCTTACATCTCTCCGCAATTACACGATTGCAGGTATCCTACCATCTTTTGTAGATCTAAGTTTCTTGTATGTTGAGGTAGATACCTATGTCTACTTCAACACCAATTTTATTGGTGACGTTGACAATCTCAAAACCAATGTATTGAATTCTCTCACTCTTTATGGTGGGGGTCGTGAAATCAATCAATTTGGTGGTCGATTCAAATATAGCGGCATTCAAGCAACTATTGATGGTGTGGATAATTCCATCACCTCTAACATCACGTTAGTAAGAATGCGTCGTGACCTGGTTGCCAAAATCAACCAGTTTGCACAGTATGAAATCTGTTTCCTAAATCCTTTCTATTGTTCTGGTAGTTCTTACAATATTCACTCTACTGGGTTCAATGTATCAGGTGTAGTGGGAACTTGCTACTTCTCAGACAATAAACTCAACGATAAGACTGGTGATCTGTTCCTCTTCCAAATCTTAGAAGATGATCGGGTTCAAGTTATCAACTCCAAGTTTGGACGAATTGATTATGAGAAAGGTGAGGTTATTCTTGAAACAGTAAACATTACATCAACTCTGGCAGAAAACAATATCATCGAGATTGAGGCAGTTCCTTTATCTAATGATGTTCTTGCCCGAAATGAAATGTACTTATCGTTTGATGTTGCAAAAAGCAATGTCTACATGCGTGTAGATAGTGTTGCAACTGGTAACAATAGTTCTGGTTCAAGGTTCCTTGCTCAGTCTAGTTACTTTACAGATAAGAACGTTCGTGGAACCATTATAACTACTACTGCCGGTTCTACTCTAATCGGTTATGTAAACGGCGAAAAATATTATGGCGATTACCACGTCATGTCTGACGGAACCAAGATGACTGGTTCTTCACATTTACCTGGAAGTAGGTTGATTACTTCTTCACCAATAGTCACTACTACTCTTGTTAGTGGGACTTCTTCCTCTTCATCTTCGTCACCATCATCTAGCGGATACTAATAAACGTGATTGAGACCTCTCTTACACGAGTAAAAATTCATGAAGTAGTCCAAAGTCAGATTCCAGAATCTATTGATTCAGAGAGTCCGCTTTTTGGGGAGTTCATGAAGCAGTATTATCTCTCCCAAGAGTATCAAGGGGGAACAATTGATATTGCTGAGAACTTAGTTGAGTATAAAGGTCTTGATGTACTGAACAATAACAATCTGATTGGTTTTGCTTCAGTTAGTCAATATATCGGTGGTAGAGATAATATCATCTATGTGGATTCTACTAATGGATGGCCTGCATCCTGGGGTCTGCTAAAGATCAACGATGAAATTATTACATATACCGGTATAGGCAGCACTTCTTTTACAGGATGTCAGCGTGCCTTTAGTGGTATTGAAAATAATCAAAAAACAAATTCTCCAGAGTTCCTTACTTTCACTAATAGTGGTTTAGGAACTCATGGCATCGGAGCAAAAGTTACTAACCTAAGTAACGTTTTTCTTCAGACTTTTCTCAAAAAACTCAAAAAGCAAGTTTTGCCTGGGTTTTCTGAGCGCCCTCTGAACGAGAAAGTCAATCAAAACAATTTCATTCGTCAAGCAAAAGACTTTTTCAGTACAAAAGGTACAGAAGAATCTTTCAAAATCCTCTTTGGTGCGCTTTATGGCGAAGAGGTTGAGATGCTTCAACCCGCTCGTTACATGATTCGTCCGTCTTCTGCGGACTACTTGACCAATGATGTTATCCTAGCAAAGGCAAAACGCGGGAATGCTCTGAAGATTGATGGACAAACCATCAGTCAGGGTAATGGTATTAGTGCAAGTGTATATTCTGTTGAGTCTACAATCGTAGGCATTCACACTTTTTACGCAATTAGGTTGTCTCAAGATACAACCTTCGGCGCATTTCAACAAACTAATAAGAGTTTTGTAACCCGTGAAATCCCTTCTGGCGCAACGGTTCTTGACGTTGACTCTACAGTTGGATTTGGAACTGCTGGTTATTTTGGGATGGGTGGGAAAACCTATCAGTATACAGATAAAAACTATACTCAGTTTATTGGAATAACATCCACTACAGCAGTTACTGCAATTGGATCCACCGTAACATTTGGCGTGGATGCCATTTCTTATGAGGACGGGGATCTTACTAAACCAGTAAGTGTTGAAGTCGTAGGCATTCTGTCTAAATTTGTTGGCAATTCTGTAAACCAGCAAAGAGAAAGTATTATCAATGTCAAGCAACTTGGTAATATTGAAACTGATAATAGATTTACCACCTGGATCCAAAACTCTACACCAAAACATACTCTTGTTGGTTGGAAAGTAATCGCTCCTGGAAAGTATCAATTAGATCTAAGTAGACCTCACGATTTCTTAGTAGATGATACATTTGATGTTGTAGATCCTGACAACAATATCAATCCGGCAACAATTGTTAGTATCATTGATAGCACTAGTATTATTGTCACTACTGCTGCTCTAGATCCTACTATTGTCTACTTTATTCGTAGAAATCTAAAACTTCAGAATAATTATACAGCTAACGTTCAAGCAACTTATAGAGATCCTAATGATGCAGTGTTTGTAGCATCAAACAGTCTGCCTCATTGGCCAATAAATGCTTCTAAACGTTCTCGGACATTATATCCATTTTTGAAACCGTTTGGCACTGAACTTGAGATTATTGACCACCACTTTGCTGATGGTGATATTGTTACATATAATTCTGTTCAAGGTTCAAAGTTAGAAAACCTTATTGAGGGTGACTCATATTATGTAAAACGTATCAATGGCAATAAGTTCTCTCTTGCTTTTACTTCAGAGAATGTTCGTAATGGAAACTATATTGTCGGTATTACAACCTCAGATTCTAATACAAATACTGAGCATAGTTTTACGCCTGTTCAATTTGTCGATAAGGAAAACTCTCCACAGAGTTTACTTCGCAAGTTTCCTGTCGCGACTTTTGATGAAATTTCTCCAATGTCTGCACCTGGTCCGATTGGACTATTTGCAAATGGTGTTGAAATTCATTCTTATAAATCAACTGAAAAAGTATTCTATGGTGCTCTGAATACGATTGATATTTTGAACTCTGGTTCAAATTACGATATTATAAACCCCCCTCGGTTATCCGTCTCACAGAGCGGTCACACTGGAATAGGTGCATCTTGCGTTGCTCAAGTCAAAGGCACCTTGAAGGAGATCCTGGTTGACACTGAGGGCGTAGATTATCAGGAGATGCCTCTGGTAACAATCAAAGGTGGTAATCATAAAGGATCTGCAGTCATCATTCCCCAGTTGAAGATTGTTGCTCAAGAAATAGAGTTTGATGCAACCTCTTCTGGTGGTGTTGTCAACACTGAGGAAGATAGGTTTCAGTTCAAGGCACCTCATGGGTTCAAACCTGGTGAAGCAGTTATCTACACCACTGGTGGCACCAGTGAGATTGGCATTGGCACTACACCGGGAAATTTGATTGATGGTAACCCATACTATGTGGTTGTCAAGGATGATTTTGAAATTATGTTGTCCGAATCTCCTACAAAGGCAATTGCAGGAATCGGTACTATCCCTATTGATAGCAATGGTGCTGGTGTACACAAGTTGTCTACTATTGATCGTAGAAATAAACTAGACAAAATTTATGTTGATCAATCAGGAACTTTCTATAATAGAACTCTTAGAGTTACGTCAGGCACTGTTGGAATAAACACGTTTATTGATGCTTTCTATTATCCTAATCATGGATTTGTCAATGGAGATCAAATTAGATATGAGGCACCAGACGCTATTGCTGTTGGTGGACTGAATAAAGGGTCAGATTACTACTGCCGAAAGATTGACGAAGATAGTTTCCGTCTAGCAACAGTTGAAGATGGTGATTCCTATGTCTCACTCCTCAGTAATGGTAGTGGCAGTCATTTCCTGTCGGATCCTCCAATCTTTGTCAATATTGTTGGTCGTCAGGGAATAACTACATCAAATGCAACGGCAACTCCTGTTATACGGGGGGACATTATTGGTGCTGAGGTTACTGAGAACGGAACTAAGTTTGGTTCTACTGTTATCAATGATAACCATCGTCCAGAAATCAAGGTAATTGAAGGTAAGAATACTTTCTTACAACCATTCATTGTAAATGGTCGTATAGATCAAATTATTATCAAAGCAGGTGGTCAAGACTTCTTCAATATCCCAGATATTATAATTTCTGGTGATGGTGTTGGTGCTAAAGCAAAAGCAATTGTATCAAATGGAGAAGTTGTTGATATTGTAATGATTGAAAAGGGTGCAAATTACACCCAGGTAATGACTACTGCAAAAGCAGTAACACCTGGTACTGGAGCATTATTTTCCGCTAACGTCAAAACTTGGACAATCAATAATGTTGATCGCTTTGCCAAATTAGGTGACGTTCAAACTGATGATGGATTCTACGGTTCACCTCGGGAATCAAAGTTTGGTTTACCTTACATAAACTATTACGTCCCAAGACAACTTCGTAGTTATCTGGGTGATGAAGGTATTGGGCACTCACCTATTTTGGGATATGCTTATGATGGCAACCCAATTTATGGACCTTATGCTTTCAGTGGAACAAATGGAGGTTCTCTCAAGTACATGCAATCCAGTTATGTCAAGGTAACTGGTCAGCGTTTTGATGGACCCCAATTACTGAATTTCCCAGCAGGGTTCTTTGTTGAAGATTACAAATATGTTCCTGGATCAGGTGATCTGGATGAACATAATGGACGATTTGCAGTTACTCCGGAGTATCCTAATGGCATCTACGCTTATTACACAACAGTATCTACTAATCTGGTTTCAAACGCTGGAGATCCTTTCCACAATGCAAGATCTCCAATCTTCCCATACGTTATAGGAGATAGTTATAGATCCAAGATTGAATCTAAAAACTTTGACTATGATTTTGACCAACGTCAAGATCCTAATCAATATGGGGTAGTCAAAAATACTAAGTCATTCAATATCACTGAATATGAGTTTATTTCAAACTCAAATCGCGGATCAAGTATTCAATCAAGAATTCTTTCGACTGAACAGGGTCCAATTGAAACTGTAAAAATTATTGAAAGTGGTGAAGGATACTATGTTGGAGACTCCTTGTCTTTCAACAACACTGACACCAATGGTTTTGGTGCTATTGCCAAAATTAGTAAAATTGTTGGACCCGAAGTATCTACGATCGATTCTAGTCGCCTTGAACTTGAAGATGTAGAGTTTATTTTCAAAGAAGGACAAGTAACAGGAATTACTACCCTTCCTCATAATCTAGGCAATAACTCTTTTATTCTAGTATCTGACCTTAGTTCAACTAACCATATCCAGATGGAAGGTATCCATCAGATCGTGGTGAAGAGTGTAACTTCTGGTATCTCCACTCAATTATCTACTGTTGGCGCTACTGCTGGTATAACCACTAGTATTCGCGTATTTGATAACGTCAATATTTTTGAAGTAGATGACATTATCCAAGTGGATAATGAGCAGATGAAAGTGTTTGAAATTGACACTCTTCAAAATCAAATTGATTTGATTCGTGCAGTCAACGGAACTGTATCCGCAGCACATACATTTGGTGCTGCCATCAAACTTTTACCGACTAAGTTTGAATATAGAATACCTTTTGTTCCTGCCACACCTAATAACTATACAGTCTATTTTGACGCTGGTAACCAAGTTGGTTTGGGCCTTTCTTATGGTGCAGCAAACAATCATACCGTTGACACTGTTGACTTTGGACAGCAAACGATTCCTACCCGGTCGTTATTCATTCCTCGCCATAGTTTTCAACCTGGTGACAAAATCAAATACAACTCAGAGAATGGCACTCGACTGAATTATCAACCTACTACAGGTGCTGGTGGAACATCAAGTGGTTGGACTTCACCTCTTCCTGAGACTAACTTGTTTGTTCAAGTTTTGAGTCAGAATACCATTGGTATCGTTACCACGTTTGCTGGCATTGGTTCTGCTGATGCACGGGTAATGTACTATCCAGATCAAACTGGTATTGGTAATACTCACTTCTTCAAAACTGATAGAGGTTCTGTTACTGGTAAGGTTAGTACAACTAATGTTTTGGCAACCACAAAAGAGGCACATAGTCTGCGTCCTCTAGACACGATTGAAATGACTGTGGTATCGGCGGCAACGTCCTCCGTGGCATTAGTTTACAATCCCGGCGATCGTTTTGTCAGTATCGGCAACTCTGCTAACCCACGTATCGATGTCACTCGTGGGGATACACTTGAGTTTGATATTTCTGATGCCAGCATGCTGGATACTAAGATTCAATTCTTCCTTGATCCCAAATATCATAAAGAATTTGTTGGTTCTGGTAATACTACACCACAAGTAACTTACGACGGCATTCCTGGAAATGCAGATGCTAAGGCAACTGTATCAATGAATAGTGATGCTCCTGAGGTTTTATTCTATAAGATCAATTCTTTAGACATTGGCAAAAATATTGACGAAAACATTGACATTGATGATCATAATAAGATTGTTGTAAACAATAGTATCTACACCGCATCTGGAACTATTAGCACTGTTGGTAGCAACCAATTTACATTCAATATTTTTAGAGAACCTGAGCGTGTTGGTTATACAACTCAAACCGCCAATATTGCTTATCTTACAAACACCACTAATGATGCTGGTCCAATTGGAGCAATTGAAATTACCTCAGGTGGTCTAAACTATCGCGATATTCCTCAAGTAAGTATTGCTTCTACCTCAGGAACATCCGCATTAGTTCGCCCTTCAGGTCCTATGATTGGAAAACTCAGAGAAGTCAATATCTCTGGGTATGGATATGATTATCCTTCAGATAAAACCCTTCGTCCAGAAGCATCTGTTCCTCAGGTAATCTACATAAAAGACAACTTTACAATCACTGATGTTGGTATTACTTCTGCCGGTAAGAAGTATCTGACACCTCCAGATCTGGTTATCTACAACTCCAAGACGGATCAAATTAGTGATACCACTAAATTCCGAGTAGATATACAGGGATCTGGTGTCAGTGCAGTCAAAATTATTAGTGGTGGTGGTAATTTACGTAGTGGTGACAATAAAATTGTTGCAATCAATAATACCAATGGAGTTGGTATTGTTAGTGCCAGTTATGCATTCCCAAATGTTACTCTGACTCTCAAAACACCTCAATCTGGATTTACTAACTCTGTTCCCATTCCTTTTGCTGTGGGTGACAAGGTGTTTGTTGAAAACGTTGGTGTTACCACTGGTCATGGATATAACTCCGCTGACTTTGGTTATCAGTCGTTTGAGTTGACAGAAGTCAATGCAAACCTCAATGTCTTCAACGGTGCTTTCATCAAGTATCAGACAACACAAAACCCTGGTTCCTATGACAACGGTCAGTTTGGTTCTGTAGCAAATGCTGTTGATATTGCTCAGTTTGAAGCGGTTCTGAAAGAAAGTGAGTTTGACAGTGGAGAAACTATTCGCAATGAAAGTGACGCTTCTGCCAAGATTGTTTTTGGTAAAGGAAAACGCCGTAATGTACTGCGTGTAGATACCGTTGAAGGTTTTGAAGTTGGCGACAAGATTACTGCTGAATTGTCAAACTCTGGCGGTACAATCGAACAGATCGATAAGGCAGATGGTCATTTTGAGACTGGCATCGTCTATAAAGGTCGTTTTGGATGGGAAACTGATACAGGCAAACTGTCTGATATCACTCAGCGTATTCAAGATAGTGACTACTACCAACAATTCTCTTATTCTCTAAAGTCTAAGATTGGCATTTCTTCTTGGAGTGAACCAGTTGATTCGCTAGCACATATTGCTGGATTCAAAAAGCACTCTGACATGCTGATCAACTCCTCAGTTGTTGGATTAGGAACTACATCCATAATCACAATTGCTGGTGACGGTGGTGATGCACAAGCAGTTGTATTGATTGAAAGTGAAGACAAACTCTCTTGTTTCAAGGCATTTGACACTGGGTTTGAAGAACCCGATCCCACTAACACTACTAGTGACAAAATTGTATTCTCATCCACTAGATTTGGTGCCACAATTATTAGTAACACCAATCGGGTTTTAGAAATTGATGATATTAGTCCTCAATTCTATAATGATCCAGATGTTATTCGTGCTGTAATTATTGACACCTTCCCTGGTGCTGATAGTGGTATTGATCCCGTATCCGGTATCAAATATCATGCACAAGTGGTTTTAGATGAATCTCTTGGTCTAACTTTCAATACAACTCAGTTCTGCGAATTTATTGTCTTCTCTGACGGCACTAACAGTTTTATCAACCAATACTCGGATCTGTCAGATTCGTTTGATTTGGGAGAGTTTATTGCAGAAATGTCTGGTAGTGATGTTATCGTCAAGTTCCAACCTTTCAACAATACATTTACTTACGACATCACATTCTATAAAGAAGAACTGCCTCGTACTGTGACTGCTGGTATTGGTAGCACTTCGTTTAGTCATGTAGAGAAAATTGGTCTTAGTTCTGCGTTCACTGCAAGTGGATCTCCTACTACGGTATCACTGCATGACATTGATGGAACTAAGTTCCGATCAGGTCTCATTGTTGTAGCACATGAGACTTCTACTGAGACTGAAATGGAAGAGTACAACTTCCTTATGGATGGAGCAAATAATGTTATCTACAGTGACTATGGCAACATGGACACTAATATTACTCTAGGTGATTTTGATATGGATAATGCTAGCAATGTTCTTAGTTTGACTTACACTCCTGCCGCCAATCAAGCGGTTGATGTTCACCTGATGGTGACTCAAGTTGGCGTTGCTCAAACAGCACAATCTAACGTTTCCGGCATCAGTACCTTATCAGTAGGAGATAGTGAACTAGAAGGTGCTTATATAGAAATTGGTGCTGCTGGAAGTCCTTCCAATACTCCAATATCAATCAAGGATACTGGAACCTTCACATCAGTCAAGTATTTTGTACAAATACATAATACTACGGATGATGAATACTCTGCGTTTACTGTTGCTGGTAATTCTACAAACGGTAATCTCAACTATAACACCTACAACAACTTGTCCAACGCTTCTAATGAAAAGCGTGACATTCGTAATGTAGAAATGGACCTTGATGGCACCGACATGCGTCTAATGTTTATGCCCCTAGCAAACAAAGAATATGTTTGCCGCACTTACGAGATTCGACTTGATCGACCCGATAGTATCGCCCAAGATACGACGATAAACCTCTAATGACATTCAAACTCGGTTCTGTCAACAAACAATTCAACTCTGAAACGGAAAGTTTCAAACGCTCGTTCAAATTGCGTCATAAACTTGATCCGATTTTTAGAAAGGAGTTTGATGGTGCCAGCACAAGTGCGGTCATTGTAGGTAGCAATACTATTGTTATCAATAATCACTTCTTTGTTACTGGGGAAAAGTTACACTACACGGCACAGGCAGGTAATGAACCTATTGGTATTGAACATGGTGTGAATGGTGTGGGTGCTGCTACCACATTACCATCCGAGGTTTTTGCAATCAAAGTAAATGAGAATACTTTCAAATTAGCAGCAACAAAAGCACTTGCACTTACAGCAGATTCTATTGGAATCTCTACTGTAGGTATTGGTTCAACACATACATTCCAGGCACTAAAGCAAAATACTAAATGTATTATCTCTGTAGATAATATTATACAGTCACCCCTATATCAAAAACATGGTGTGACTACTACGTTAGATTCTATCGCTAACAAAAATGTTATCTTGACAGATGGATCTATCTTTGAAAGATTTGATCTATTCAAAATCAACGATGAGGTGATGAGAATTCGCCTGACTAACGTAGATGGTAATTCCAATAAGTTTACGGTAGATCGTGCTTGGATGGGAACGACAAAACAGTCCCATTCTAATGGCGATACTGTTCAGTTTTTGTTAGGCGATTATAATATTATTGATAATGACATTACATTTGTAGATGTTCCGTTTGGTGGTACTAGAAGAACAACCGGAATATCATCAAATAGTTTCAATATTACTGCAAATTATTTTACTAGTCTAACTGATGATCTGGATACTGGTACAAAAATCAAGTTGAGATCTCTCAACCCACCAGTACCTTTAGAATCAAATAGAGATTATTTTATTATCAAAAATGCTGCAAATAATTTTTCATTTGCAGATACAAAAGATGACGCTATAGTCGGCAATAAATTAGCACTAACTAGTGCTGGTATTGGTACTCACAATCTAGTCAATGCTGATGTTTTGGTGGGTAGCAGTTTCCAAGGTCGTGTGTTCCAACGTAGCAACTATGATGGCAACATAATTTTTGATGACATTGCTGATCAGTTTACTGGTATTGGTAAAACATTTACGCTGAAAAAAGATAATACTGATGTCACTGGTATTACATCTGACTTCGGTGCAATTCTAATCAATAATATTTTCCAGAAACCTGATGTTGATTATGAGTTCATCAGTTCACCTAGTCCTGGTATCACTTCAGTATCGTTCAAGGGCAATGATCAACCAGGATTTATTGCTAATACCAATCCCAATGACGTAAACGCTAATCGTTTACCTAGAAAAGGTATTGTTGTTTCTTTCGCCAATACTCAAGGTATTGGTTATGTTCCAGGTGCATATGACGATATTGCACTAGTCAGTGGTAATACTGGGATTGGTGTAAGTGTAAAGGTAACTGTTGGTACTGGTAAAAGTGTTGGTCAAATTGATATTGTAAATCCTGGTTATGGATATACTGTTGGTGAACTTCTCCAGGTGGTTGGTATTCCGACTATCTCTACCTATGGACTTGATTTTACTCCCGCAGCAGTCACGGTCCTAGACACCTTTGATGATGAGTTTGCTGGATGGGTATTTGGTAAATTACAGATTCTTGATAATTTTTCTAGTCAGTTTGATGGAAAGCGTAGTGTATTTCAAATAACTAAAAACAATGTTCCCCTGAGTATTGAGAAACGTGGTGGGTCCGTAGTTGAGTTAGATCAAGTTTTATTGATCTTTATCAATGATGTTCTTCAAAAACCTGGCAAAGCATATATTTTTGAGGGTGGAACCAGAATCCGATTTACTGAACCACCTAGGGCAGGTTCAAGTCTTCAGTTCCTATTCTACAGAGGAACTGACGCTGACATTACTACAGCAGAAGATTTCCCTGATGTAAAAGAAGGAGATAACCTGACCCTAGGTAGACAAGACAGTCGTGTTATGCGTGGTGTATTGAGTAGAGATACTGTGCAGACCACGAACTACAAAGGTCCTCATATTACTGATGCTTCTATTCCTACGCGGGTTATTGATCTATGTAAGCAGACTGAAGATAGATTTGTTGAAGGCGTCAAAGTTCCTAAGTCTCGTCCTTCACTGGGAGCAAGAATTTTCCCCGCAGCACGAGTTATTCGCAACATTGCTGCCCTTGACACTAATGTCTACTTGAATAGTGGTTCTTTGATCTTCAGTCTTACTGAAGGAAATACTTACAACCCACAAGAAGATTGGCCTATGCTTCTAGTAGATAATGAAGTAAACCCTGTAGGATATGGAACAACGGGTTTCAAAGTTGAAAAAGTTGAAAAAAATGTAGCTAACATTGTAGGGGATAGTGGATATGTATGTGGTGTTGGTTCAACGGACCAAGGCATGCAAATTCACTTCCATATTTCATTGAATGATGCTCAACGCCAAAACCAATATGGTGGTAAAATAAAAACTGGTATCGGTACAGGTGATTACTTTGTAATCTCTAAATCAAACGTTGGAAATGGTTTGACTGCTCTATCTCAAGATAGAAATGAAATTGTCGGCACTGCTGTCACATGTATTGACGGCATTTACGAGTGTTCTCATATCGAAGATCTTGCATCTGATGTAGTCAAAGTGCACGTCAATATTGTTAGTGGTCATGGACTTGATTTTACTGGCCTACACAGCGATGTTGGCACTCACTATGCAGAGTTTAGTTGGGCAAAAGTGACTGCAAATTCCGCCATTGGAACTAGCTTTACTATCAACACAACTGGTCTTACTGGTATAACAACTGCGCCTACTTTGATTCGCGAGCAAAAACTTCTCGTGGATTATCCATAAATAAGTTGAATCGAGAAGTCATTTAGCATAATGCCAGCCATTATCACTGATCAAATTAGGGTATTGAATGCTTCTAACTTTGTCAGTGGAATTACTACCACTGATAATAGTTATTATGTTTTCATGGGCTTGCCTAATGCTACCGATGTTGCATCGGATTGGAATACGGATACGCCGTCTCCAATAGACAATTTCAATGAACATGATAATATTTACGACACGCTAATTAGTGCAAAAAAAATCACTAGTAGTGATATTTTGCGAGTAGTTAGAAAAATATCTTGGCTAAGTGGTACAACGTATGAGATGTATCGCCATGATTACAGTGTAAATCGTCTTACTCCTAACACCAGTGCAACTGGACTGTATAAGGCAAACTACTACGTGATGAACTCGGACTTTAGAGTTTATGAGTGCCTTTACAATGGCGCTGATCCTGCCAATGGTGGCAAAGGTGTAATTTCATTGCAAGAACCAGTTCACACTGATTTACAACCTCGCACAGAGAGTGATGGATATATTTGGAAGTATCTTTACACAATCAAACCTAGCAATATTGTCAAGTTTGATAGTGCAGAGTTCATTCCACTGCCCTCTGGATGGTCTCTAAGTACAGATACTGCAGATGTACGGAACACTGCTATTGAAGGTCGTGTAGAGGTAATTGTGATTGAGGACGTAACTAATGCGTCTTATCAATTCACTGGAACAAAAAATAGTGTTCCTATAAAAGGTGATGGTGCCGGTGGTATGGCATCAGTCACGTTTGTGAATGGTAAACCTACTGCTGTCCAAGTCACTAGTGGCGGTACAGGATACAGTTTTGCGACTCTAGACCTTGACTCTGTTGTCACTGGTTCAGGTGCAGTGTTTACCGTCATCATTCCCCCTCCTGGAGGACATGGTGCTGACATCTATCGTGAACTTGGATCTAATAAAGTTCTCATTTACTCTCGCTTTGAGAACAGTGATGTAACAAACCCCGATTTCCCAACAGGAAATCAATTTGCTCGACTTGGTATTATCAAAAACCCTGAAATGCAGGGTAGTTCCAATATTCTTACCGACCCCACGGTGTCCGCGATGTATGGCGTGCGACTAGCAGGCGCAGCATCTTCGACCATGGTGGTTGCCAACGATGGAGTTGTAAAACAAACAGTTGGTGTGGGATCTACTGCTATTGGAAAAATTATTTCGTATGATAACACTACAAAGGTTCTGAATTATTGGCAAGATCGCTCTATGGCAGATGGATCTGCCAGTGCCCTTCACCAATACTCTCTAAATAGATTTACCAAAACCCCTGGTACGGGTGGATCTTTGAACATTGTTGTCAAAACAATTGGCGGAGAAGAAACCCTCACCGTCGATACAGCGTTTACTGGAGTCTCTACGACTATCAATAATCGCACTTATTATTTGGGTCAAACGTACAATTCTGGTATTGCCTCCCCAGAGATCAAGAAGTATTCTGGCGACATTATCTACGTAGATAATCGTCCTGAAGTAACTAGAGCGTCTAACCAGCGAGAGGATATCAAGATCATCTTAGAATTCTGATACGATGCCACAGAACACCAATCTCAACGTTAGTCCATACTTTGATGACTTTGATTCTGCAAAGAATTATACCAAAGTTCTGTTCAAACCAGGATCTCCTGTCCAAGCAAGAGAACTAACAACTTTCCAGTCTATCCTACAAGGACAGATTGAAAAGTTTGGTAAACATATATTCAAGGAGGGATCTGTAGTTATCCCCGGTAAATTCAACTACGATCCTGACTATACGTATGTCAAAGTAGAACCTACATTTTTTGGTGTTCCTGTAGAGTCCTACTACGATAAACTTATTGGTGCTCGCATCAAAGGTAAGATATCTGGGGTGACCGCTAAGGTGGTCAATATTCTGTCAGGATCAACTTCTATTACTGGAAATACGACTCTCTACATGAAGTATGAGGGAAGTTCTACCGACCTGAAAAGTGATTCTTTTCTTGATGGAGAAAACCTTGTTACTCTAAAGGATTTTACTTACGGCGTCACTACTGTAACTGAAGGATCTGACTTTGCTACGGCAATTGCTGCTTCCGCAACTGGTACTGGTTGCTCCTTCAAACTAATTCGTGGAGTTTTCTTTGCCCGTGGTGCCTTTATTGAGGTTCCTACTGATACAATCATACTTGATCAATATACAAACCAACCATCTTATCGAATTGGTTTCCAAGTTTCCGAAGAAATTGTCACTGCTATTGATGACAATAGTTTGTTCGATAATGCTGCAGGATTCTCCAACTTTACTGCTCCTGGCGCAGACCGACTAAAGATTAGTCTGTCTCTGACTAAAAAACCTTTGACAGATTTCAATGATGAAAGTTTCATTGAACTGTATCGTACAGACGAGGGTAAAGTCAAACAACTGGTTGACCGGACTGTTTATAATGAGATTGCTAAGGAATTTGCTCGCCGTACTTACGACGAAAGTGGTGACTACTATGTCCGTAAGTTCCCTATTGAAACTAAAGAATGCCTGAACGATAGGTATAGTGTCTTTGGGCAATTCTTATCTAATCGTCTGACTGAGGATGGCAATATCCCATCTAAAGACTTGCTGTGTATTGGTGTGGGTCCTGGTAAGGCATATGTAAAAGGGTTTGAAAGTTATCTACAGGGTTATCGTAATATTGATGTTCCCAAACCTCGTACTACTAAACTAATCAAGGATCGTGGCATTCCCTTCGTTGCGGGTAACCGCATGCGGGTCAACAATGTCTATGGTAATGCTCAAATCAAATTGAACGCAGGTTCAGCAGATTTTGTTGATCTACGTAGTAAAAGACTGCTTGCTAATAAAACTACTGCGGTTGGCGACAGCATCGGTCGTGCACGTGTATATGACTTCAAATTACAAAATGCTGGGTATATAAACGATACGTCAGTTTTTGAGTTGATGGTTTTTGACATTCAACTTGATACTGTCATTACACTAAATGAAGCACTAACTTTAGAAGCACCTGCTCGTGTACAAGGTTCACAGTCTGGTGCTAAGGGAATGCTTAGGACTGCTATGAGTAACACCGTTTCTATGGTGTTGACTGATGTTGCAGGTACCTTCCAAGAAGATGAATCTTTGATTATCAATGGAGAACAGCAGGGTCGTGTAATCAACAGTGTTCGTGACTATGACATGCAAGATGTCAAGTCTGTTAGATCTACTGGCGGTTCTCGTACATTTGCTGCTGACCTCGTTCTAGAGGAAAAAACTGCATTCTCCAGCACGTTCCAACTGACAAGTGGTGGTGCTCTAACTTCTTCTACCACTGGATGGGCAAAGAATCTTCGTATTGGTGATATTGTTTCTTACACTGATGTTTCCCAGACGGATCCTGTATATCTTGAAGTTAGTGTTGTTGCCGGAACTAATCAGAGTGCAACTCTAATCAACAGTTCTGATGGTGCTGTCAGTGGTGTCGCTCACAATGCTCTGCATGGTTCTGGCAACGTCACTATCACTGATCTAACAGTAATCTCTGGAAAAATCAAAGATGCTGATCAAGGTTATCTGTATGCAGATATGCCTCACAAATATATTGAAAGTGTTGACCTGACTGACGCTATTTTGTTTATCCGTAAAGAATACGGAAGTCAAAATACTAGTAGTGATGGACAGTTGACCCTACCATCATTAGTTGGTACAGATTTTATCTATTCAGGATTTGATGAGGAGCGTTACTGTGTCAGTTATAGTGACGGTTCCGTTGAACCTCTTACTTCTGACCAGCTTGTTCTAACTGGTGGTTCTAAATCTGGAACTATTTCTGGACTGACCGCTAGTCAAAGCAATTTGGTTATTCAGACTGCCCAACAAAAATCATCAGTGTCTTCTAAGGTAAAGGCACTTGTCAAGCAGGCAAGTTTAGTTGTTATTGGTTCTGCCAACGTAAATTCTGGTATCTCTACTGGTATTGGTGATGGTCTTACTCCAAGTGGAGTATATGGCAAGCGTGTCCAAGACGATGAAGTCTCTCTGGATGTATGCGACGTAGTCACTGTGCACGCAGTGTTTGAATCTACAGGTGCTAGTTCTCCCACCATTCCTAACTTACAACTCTCTTCCTTTACTGGAAGTGCAGGTGACAATAGTGATTTGATTGTTGGAGAAATTGGTGTTGGTAAGAGTTCAGGTGCTGCCGCTATGGTGTTGGCACGTGAGGGTAGTAATACAGTTGAAGTCTGCATCAAGAACTCTAACAACTTTATTGTAACTGAAGAAATTGAATTTTCTGAAAGTGGAATCAAAGCAAATATTTCTAGCGTAAATCCTGGAGATCCTAATATTCGCTCAAACTTCCTTCTAGATAATGGTCAACGTGAAGAATTTTATGACTTTGCCCGTCTTGTTCGTAAACCTAATGCCACTAAACCTCAAGGGCAATTGAAGGTTTACTTCGACCACTACACTATCAACTCTCAAGATGGTGGTGATATTCTTACAGCATCTAGTTATGAAAAACCAGAATACGACAGAGTGCCTGCGTTTGGAAACATCCGTAACACTGATATTATTGATTTGCGTCCTCGCGTAGCACCTTTTAGTGGATCTACTAGGTCACCATTTGAATTTGATTCTCGCAGTTTTGCAGGTGGAGGTCAGTCGGGTTCTAATGTTTTAGTTTCAGATGAAACTATTCAATTTGATTATAGGCATTACTTAGCACGTAAAGATCGCTTGTATATCAATCAAACTAACACATTTACAGTCATACAGGGCACACCCGCTGAGCGTCCGGTGCTTCCTGATCCTATGACCGACTCATTTGAGTTGGCACAAATTGATTATACACCCTATGTTTACGATGCTCGCTTTGATACTAAAGTAACTTTCAAAGCAAACCGTCGATATACTATGAAGGATATTGGCAAACTTGAGAACAGGATTGACGATCTTGAAGAGATCACCTCTTTGTCCTTGCTTGAGGCAAAGACTGATAGTCTGACTATCAAAGATCCTGACACTGGACTTGATCGTTTCAAAAATGGTTTTGTTGTTGACCCTTTCAATAACTTTGATATTGCAGATAAGACTCAGACTGAGATCAAATATGAATTAGATAAGGGTGTTCTTATTGCTAAACAGCACCGGGATAGTATCGATCTGTTGATTGGTTCCAATACTATTGTTGGTCTAAATGGAGCTCCTGATCCTACAGTAGATCCCCGTTATACCAATGATCTAGGTTCTCCTAACATTGTCAAGACTGGTGATGTGGTGACTCTGGCATACGAAGAAATTATTTCCGAAAGTCAGAATTTTGCCACACGCCTCGAAAGTGTGAACCCATATATGTACCGCGATTGGGGCGGTATCATGAATCTGACTCCTGATTCTGACGTTTTCATTGATCGCAATCAGGTTACGATTACTGAAGGTGAAGGATTTGCTAATGATTTCTTTGCACAAACTGAACCTCTTCCATTCCTACGTGAGCAGAACATTCAGTTTGATTGCACTGTGCTAAAACCAAATACACAGCACTTTGCATATTGGAATGGTACTGATATGACAGATGATAACTCATATGTTGTACCTAAACTGATTGAGGTTACTCCTGGAAGTGGTTCTTTCCAGATCGGTGAAGCAATCCGTGGATATGCTTTTAGCAATCAAGTAAACAGTCAAGGATTTGACATTCGTTTCCGTCTTGCTTCACCAAACCATAAGGATGGTCCATTCAATTCTCCGACCATCATTTATAACCAAAACCCATACAACACTAATGTGGGTCTGTCTTCTGCATACTCTGAGACTACTACCGTACTGAACGTTGACACTCAGGCATTGAACCAAAAGTCTGATGCTAATTTCTTTGGCACTCTGCAGACTGGTATGGTTTTGGTAGGAGAGTCCAGTGGTGCTCAAGCAACTGTTGCAGATGTTCGTCTGATTACTGACGAAACTGGATGTGTCCAAGGTTGTTATTACATCCCAGGAGACCTGTTCAGGGACGGGGATCACACTGCATCAATGCGTCAAGTTCGTCCTGAGAATTTGATTCCTGGTAAGAACGTTAGTATTACTAGTTCTGAGTTCTTCAGTGAAGGTTTTGAGATCACTGAGACAACTGTGATCAGAACAGAACCTGCTCTGCCTGAACCAGTGATCAACAACATTACTAATATTACTAACAATACTACAAATAACATCACCAATGTTACAAATAACGTTCGTAACGTCCAGAACGTCCAGAATGTTACAAACGTTACAAACGTTCAGGAGAACAACAACGACGATCCTTTGGCACAGTCCTTTGTAGTTACTGATAGTCCTGGTATTTTCATGACTGGTGTGGATATGTTCTTCCAGAGCAGATCTGAAACCATTCCACTCAAGGTTCGTATTGTTCCTTTGGAAAATGGTTATCCTTCTGTGAAGGTGATGAAGCATAGTGAAGTTGAATTGAACCCAGATCAAGTCAATATTTCTAACAACGGTTCTGTTCCTACTCGCTTTACTTTCCCTGCACCTGTCTACCTGCCTGCAGGTGACTATGCTTTCTATCTTGGTTCTGCATCTGGTGATTATGACGCCTGGATTTCTCAGGTGGGTGAATCAGACATCAACACTCTGAACATCAACCAGTTCCAAAAAGTTGTAGTTGCTAAGCAACCTGCTCAAGGGTCTTTGTTCAAAGCACAGAGCAACAACACCTGGACTGCTTCACAGTTAGAAGACTTGAAGTATGTGTCTTATAAAGCAAAGTTCACTGCAAATACAGCAAGCATTCGACTTTATAATCCACAACTAAATCTCTACGGCACAAGAAACAAACTTCCAACTAACCCAGTTGAAACATTTGCTAAGCGGGTGTTTGTTGGTCTATCCTCCGGTATGGAGAACAACCCTCATATCGTTGAGGGAACCATCGTGTCTCAAGCAAATAACACTACCGCTCGCGGTGTGGTTGCTGAGAAATTATCTCACCTGGGAGTTGCTGCAAACACAATCAAAATCACTAATTCGGGTTCTGATTATGAAGATGGCACTTACAGCAACGTTTCTTTACTGACCGTCACTGGTCGTGGTCTGTCTGGAGTTGGCATTGTAACCGTCAGTAGTGGTGCTATCACCCAAGCAACCGTCAAGGGATTCCAAACTGGAGAAGGTTATAAAGTTGGTGATACTCTGACTGCCAACCTTGGTACTAAGGGTCTAGGAAACAACCTTCTTCTAACTGTTGGTGTTACCACTGCTGTTAGTGGTTTGGTCTTGACCAATGTGTCAGGTTCTGATTTCAATACTAGTGATGCAGTCTCTTATATTCCTACTGCTGGTGCTGGTGTTGGTATTGCTTCAGTGCAGGGGGCAATTGTTCCTGACACTGTAACTATCAATACTGATGAGTACGATGGTCGCCATTTCAAGGTCAACCATCCCAATCATGGTAACCACTCTGGCACATCGTTTGTGACTCTAGAAGGCATTACTGGTGACAGTGTTCCTACTCGCCTCAGTGTTGGTTATGCCGCAAGTGTCACCTCTGTTGTGAGTGTGGCAAGCAGTATTGGATTCAACATGTTTGAAGGTGCTCAAGTCACTCCTAGCAATCCCGGTTTTGCCGTGATTGGTGATGAGATCATCAGTTACACATCTGTTGGTACCAACCAACTGACAGGAACAATTACTCGTAACATTGATAACTCTATTGTTATGAACCATGAAATTGATGCTCCTGTTCAGAAGTATGAACTTGCTGGCGTCTCCCTCCGTAAGATCAATAAGCAGCATAATTTCACTGATGTCGCTAATTCTATTGATGGCAAAATCGGTTTTGATTATTATTATCTGAAGCATGGTGGTAGTAACTTCTTTGCTAAAGATAAAATTGGTGGTGGTGATCGTGGACGTGGTTCTGCAAACATTGCATTTGATACCGTCAACCCTAACATTGCTCATAGTGCTCCTACCGGCACACAAGTGACAGGCAAAATACGTACCACTTCTGGTACTAGTGTGGACGGTTCTGAGGCATCATTCTTGGATCAAGGATTTGAGGACATTTCTTTACTTGGCAAAACTGAGTTCAAAACTACTCGAATCATCGCTTCCCGCGATAATGAGCAACAGAAGAATACCTTGCTGACTTTGCCTGGTGCTAAGTCCTTCACTTTTGAAGCAACTATGAGTAGTGATAATGAGAATGTGTCTCCTGTAATTGACGTATTCAAGTCATCTATCCTTACAGAATCTAATCGGATCAACAATCCCGTTTCTAACTATAAGACTGACCGTCGTACTAATGGAACTGAAGATCCTCACAATATGATCTATCAGACAAAGGAAGTTCTCCTTGAGAACCCTTCCACTTCTCTGAAAGTTCTCTTCGCTACCAACCGCCCTGCTGCAAGTGACATTCGTGTCTTGTATCGTTTGAAGCGTGAAGACGCTGCTGACTTTGATAAGGTGTTTGAACTGATGCCTGGTTTCAGCAACCTGGATTCGGATGGTGACATCCTCAACGCGAAGAACAACGATGGTAAGACCGACAAGAAGACTTCTGCAAGTCTTGAGGGTCACTTCAATGAGTACGAGTACACCGCAAACAACGTTCCTGCTTTTACAGCATTCCAAGTGAAGATTGTATTCAATAGCACGAACTCTGCAGAGGCACCCAAACTTCTAGATTTCCGCACCATTGCAGTTGCATAAATGAAAGATCAAAGCGATCGTAAGGTCGCTAAGAGAATCATCAAACTTGCAAAGAAAAATCCGGAGTATTACACTCCGGAAGAAATACTTTATGCTAAAATGATCAAACGTGTAAATAAAAAGAAAAAATGAGTTGGGGTTTTCTCTGGGAGTTTCTCTATGAACAAGAAGATCAAGGTGAAGGATCATCCGAATCTAGTGAGGGATCCGAATAATAACGCTATTGTATCCACAGACAAAAGAGGATACCAAAAATATATTGCTGAACGTGAAGAAAAAATTAGCAAAAATAATAAAATTGCAGAGTTGGAAAAACGACTAGCATATCTAGAGAAAGTATTACTTGAAAGGTGAACTATAAATAATAGTACCAAAGAACTCGGAAAATGGCAGTCCCCGTCGTCAATATTCAAATTGAACAGGGGACTCATTTTTCCGCGACATATAATATTACTGGAGCTGATGGGAATCCTTTAGACCTTTCTAATCATAGCATTTCAGCTAAGATGGGTAAGTATGAAGGTTCTCAAGGTATTGGATTTGGTGTAACTTTCGGTGGCACTCCTTCCCAAGGTAAAATTACTATATCACTTACTGATGTAGTAAGTGGTATTGTCACTTCTGGTAGATATAATTATGATGTTTTGGCTAAGAATGATATTACCGGAAAGTCCACAAAAGTAATTAGTGGGCAGGCTCAAGTAAATGCGACGATTACCTGATGGAAAACCAGTATTTCGTATCACTTTCAAGCGATGGTGGTTTTGCAGTTTCTTTATCTGATGATGGTCTTGCTGCATTAGAAGCAGGATCTTTTTCAGTTTCTTTGCAATCTTTAGGAGATACATCTAGTGGAGGAGGAGGTGTGAGTCGGTTATTCAATCTTGATGATGTCAACACAACTAATTTGACTGGAGCAACTGACAAGTTTGTTCTAATTTATGATGGTCCATCAAACTCTTTCAAGTTTGTAAACCCAGATGAGGTTGTTGACAATGCAATTGCTGACTCACCGGGTCCCGCAGGACTTACTGATACTGCTATTGACTATCTTGACACTGCCCTTGATGACAAGATAGATCTAGATGGTGGAACTTTCTGAGTAGTTCTACTTCTAAATATAGAAGATGAATGCATTCGTGATTCTTCAGTGAATATTCAAAATCACAAATAAAGTAAATGGCTGCACCTGTTTTACAGTTCAAGCGCGGTAGTCTTGCCGCCCTCCCCGGTCTGCAGGCTGGCGAACCCGGTTGGGTGACCGACAGTTATGACCTTTTTGTGGGTATTGACTCCAATACAAGTAACAATAAAGTTGTTGGATCTGCTCGTTACTGGACCCGCGAAGGCACTACATCTGGTAGTGCAGTCCGGATGGTTGAGGGTACGAACAACGGACAACACTACGTCTCTTTAGGTGCTCCTGCCGCACTAACTTCTAGTGAGGAGTATATCCTTCCTGCCGCTGCTGTAGCAGGCGGGTACATGAAGGTAGACGGATCAGGCAATATGTCCTGGTCTACAGAAATTGATATTGATACCCCTCTCTCGGTGTTGGACATCGACGGTGGTACTGATATTGGTGCTGACCTGGCTGATGGCGACCTCCTGATTGTTGATGACGGCGGCGGAGGGACGAACCGAAAGACGGCACTGTCTCGCGTCAAGACTTATGTTCTTGGTGGTGGTGCTGGTGCTAGTTTTGCTGCTATCAATGTTTCTGGCATTGGTTCTATTGCTTTTGTCAAGAGCAGCACTGGTACCTTTACTGGTGTCGTTACTGCCTCTTCCTTTGACGGCGACCTTGCTACTAGCAACCTGACTGGTACGGTTGCTAATAATCAACTTACTAATAGTACAGTTTCTTTTGGTGGCATTTCACTGGCACTGGGTGCCGCTGATGCTACTCCTGCTTTCAACCTGCAAGATGCAACCGGTTATCTGACTTCCAACTTGGTTGGAACGATCACCAATGCTCAGTTGGCTGGTTCGATTGTTGATGGCAAACTAAATCAGATCACATCTGCTAATAAGGTTGATGTTTCTGCTATTGACATTGATGGTGCTACCGACATCGGTGCTGACCTAGTTGATGCTGATCTTCTGGTTGTAGATGACGGTGCTGGTGGCACCAACCGTAAGACGGCAATGTCCCGCGTCAAGGATTATGTCCTTGGTGGTGGTGCTGGTGCAAAATTCGTAAACCTCCAGGCAACTGGCATTACGACCACCGTCCAGTTACAAACAGTTGACATCAATGTGTCTGCTGGTGCAACTGTTACCGGTGCTCTTGATGTTGATGGTGGTGCAAACATTGCTTCTGGTCTGACCGTAACTGGTGGACTGACTGCAAACTCCGCAATTGTTTCTGACCTGACTGACGGTCGTGTCGTTCTTGCTGGTACTTCTGGAGAACTGGAAGACAGTGGCAACCTGACCTTCAACGGTTCAACTCTTGCTGTAACGGGTGCTGCAACTGTATCCACAAATCTAGGAGTTTCTGGAGAGGCAACTCTTGCTTCTGCCACCATTAGTGACCTGACCGATAACCGGGTTCTGATTGCTGGTACTGCTGGTGCAGTTGAAGACAGCGGCAACCTGACCTTCGACGGTTCTGATCTGGGCGTGACCGGTGATGTCACCGCTTCAGGCACTGTCCAAGCTGCAAACGTCACTGCTACTACCGCAGCAACTCTTGCTTCTGCTGCTGTCCAAGACCTGACTAATGGTCGGGTGGTTCTGGCAGGTGCTGGTGGTGAACTGGGTGATGACTCTGGTCTTACCTACGGTGACAACGATCTCCGTGTTACTGGTGGCATCAACGCTACTGGTATTGCCTCTGCTACCTCGTTTGCAACGGGTGCTGAAGGTTCTGCAATCATTGTTACCAGTGACACGATCACTGGTCCTTCTTCGATCACCCTTGACCCTGCTGCTCTCAACGACAACAGCGGTACGGTGTTCATTCTAGGTGACCTGCAAGTCAAGGGCACCACGACTCAAGTTGACTCCACCACGGTTTCTGTTGCCGACTTGGCAATCGAAGTTGCTAAGGGTGCTGCCAACGATGCTGCTGCCAACGGTGGTGGTTTCACGGTTGATTCAGGTGATGGTGACAAGACCTTCCACTTTGAAGCACTGGGTGACAACTTCGGTTCTTCTGAAAACCTGAACCTCGCTTCTGGCAAAGTCCTCAAGGTCGCCAACACTGAGATTCTGAGTGCTGCTGCACTTGCTTCTAGCGTTAGCGTTGACGTTGCTTCCATCAACTTGGATGGTGCAACTGCAATCGGTGCTGACCTGGTTGACGCTGATCTCTTCCTGGTTGACGACGGTGCAGGCGGAACGAACCGCAAAATCACTGCTACTGAGATCAAGGATTACATGCTCGGCGGTGGTGCCGGTGCAAACTTCGCTGCAATCAACGTCTCCGGTATTTCTACCGTTGGGTTCGCTGAAGCTACAACCCTGAAGGTTGGTGCTGGTGCGACTGTCACGGGTGCTCTTGACGTAGACGGCGGTGCTAACATCGCTAGTGGTTTGGTTGCAAACTCCGCTAAAGTTTCTGACCTAACTTCTGGTCGCGTCGTTCTTGCTGGTACTGACGGTGAGATCCAAGACAGCGGCAACCTGACCTTCGATGGTTCTACTGTCGGCGTCACTGGCGGCATCACCGTCTCTGGTGCTGTTGATGCAAACGGCGGCATGGATGTCGCTGGTGGTTTCGTCGCCAACTCTGCTAAGGTCTCTGACCTGACCTCTGGTCGCATTGTCCTTGCTGGCACTGCTGGCGAACTGGAAGACAACAGTGCACTTACCTTCAACGGATCAACCTTTGCTGTCACGGGTGCTGCAACTGTCAGCACTAACCTAACGGTTACTCAAGAACTGAGTGCTCGCGACGCTTCACTACGTAACGTAGTTTCCAGTGGTGTAATTACAGCAACCAACCTTCGCAACGCTGCTGCTGGTCTGCTTCCTCTGGTTGGTGTATCCAGTGCTTCTGGTCACACCGGCATCGTTACCGGATTCAAGTTCAACGGTACTGGCGTTGAAGCATACAAGGTTGAAGATGGCACTGCAACTGTCACCCTGTCGGGTGTTGCTGCTACTACCTTCACTTCAAGCAACACTATTGTTGCTACTCAAGGTCAAACTTCTTTCACCGTTGCCTCTGGTTTCCAAGAAGGTTTCTGTGATGTCTATCACAACGGTGTTCGCCTGATCACCGGAACTGACTACACCCAAGGCGTTGATGGTCAGACCATTACTATCAACTCTGGTGCTACCGTTGGTGACGAACTTGAGTTTGTTGCCTGGAAGTCACTGGGTGACATTGTAAACATTGCATCACTCAAGACTGCCGGTAACCTAACGGTATCTGGTGTTGCAACTGCTACTGGCGGTTTCGTTGGTAACCTTACTGGTGATGTCACCGGTACGGTTAGTAGTGGTAGTGGTTTAGGTGCAGGCACTGTTCCTCTAACTTCTCTGGATATCGACGGTGGTGCTGATATCGGTGCTGACCTGGTTGACGCTGATCTGCTGATCGTTGACGACGGTGCTGGCGGCACTAACAAAAAGACAGCACTGTCTCGCGTCAAGTCCTACGTGCTTGGCGGTGGATCTGGTGCAACATTTGCCGCGATCAACGTCACGGGTATTGCCACTAACACCTTCCTGCAATCTACCACCGCAAACGTGGGTGCTGGACTGACAGTTGGCGGTGCAATTGACGGAAACGGCGGTGCAAACATCTCTGGTGGTGAGACCGTCCTTTCTTCCGCAACAGTCTCCGATCTGACCGATGGTCGCATCGTAGTCGCGGGTGGATCTGGTGCTCTGGGAGATGACAGCAACCTCACCTGGGACGGATCAACCCTAGGAGTTGGTGGTGCTATCAGCGGTTCCGGTGGTGCAAGCATCTCCGGCGGTGAAACCGTCATGTCCTCCGCTACAGTCTCTGACCTGACTTCTGGTCGTGTCGTGCTCGCGGGTGGATCTGGTGCTCTCCAAGACAACGGTGGTCTGACTTACGACGGTTCTACCCTCGCAGTCACTGGTGCAGTAACCGTTAGCACCAACATGACCGTTAGCGGTGACCTGGTTGTTGAAGGTTCTACTACCCAGATCAACACAACCAACACCACAATCGAAGACGTTCTGCTTGAACTGCAGAAAGTAGACGGTGGTAACCTCAGTGCTGATACCAACAAAGACGTTGGTATCGTAATGAACTACTACAGCGGATCCGCTAAGAAGGCAGCAGTCTTCTGGGATGATTCTGCTGGACGTTTCGCTCTCGCAAGCGAGGCAACTGAGTCCGCAGGCGTCTTGGGTAGCATTACCTACGCTGGTCTGGAAGTTGGTTCCCTGTACCTGAATGACTGTGCTGGTCAGTCTCAAGTGATCTCCTGCTCCGGCACGACTCGCTCTCTTGAGAACATCACCATCGACGGGGGATCGTTCTGATAGGTAAATAAAAACCTGATATATAGGGGGAGTTGACTCCCCCTTTTTTTATGGAAAAAGAACAAGAACTGCAAAATCTTTTGCAAATCTATGTGAAAAGACTTTCAGATGAAACTGCTAGATCAGTTGCATATGAAGCACGCATTGGTGTGATGGGTCAACAGTTACAAATGATGGCAGAAGAAATTCAAAGACTTCGTCCAGCACCTGGAGATGCAGGACAGTTCCCTGAACCTAAAACTGGAGTTGGTAAAACAACTAAAAAATAATGGAGTCATATTTTGGCGGCATTTGGAAGGATGACTATGTTGGTCAACTGAAGCACTCAGGAGACGCTGTAGTCGATTACATCAATAAGTTATCTCCATCTAGTGTATTGGATGTAGGATGCGGTTACAACCGCCTCAAGGACCGTGTACCGGGGTTAGTTGGTATTGATCCATATAACAAAGAGGCACACTTACATATGTCTCTGGAGGAATACTATGAGTATGAATTTCCACCTGCTGATGTTGTTCTCTGTCTAGGATCAATCAACTTCGGAACTGAAGAAGATATTGATAAACAGATTAGTATGTTAGATAAATTGTTTCTAAAAGATATTATTTTTAGGGTCAATCCAGGTATTGCTCATGATTGGGCAAATACTAATATTGATCAGATACAATGGTATGATTGGAACATTGAAAAGATAAATAAAATTACTGAAGAATACCAATACAATTTGATATCACTGAAAGAAGAAACTACTTCTCAAGGACATCTAAGGTATTTTTTTCATTATGCTAAATACTCACGTTGAAAGGAAATCCAAAATGCTTTCTGGAACCGATTTCGTAAAGAAAATCAAGGAAGGTAATAGGGAGCTGTTTGAGGCTTCCCGTAGTAACGTCCGTCGTTTCTTCGCTTCTGCCCCTAGCGAGGAGTACCTCGTCGAGCACTTCCGTGGCCGCATGGTCAACGAAGCACAAAACATGTATGCGATTGCTGGTCAAGTAGCATCTGCCGACCCTAGCACCGACGTTCGCGACCTGGAGCTTCTTAGCAAGCAGGCATTGGACGAAGCAAAGCACTTCCGCATGGTCAAGGAAGTCATCGAGCACATCACTGGCGAAGAACTAGACGTTGCTGCTGCTTTCGCTGCTGAAGCAGGTAAGCCTCAAGCAAAGGGTGCTTCCCTGCTTGAGAAGTACGAAGCTGCTCAAGATCCTGCTGCCCTCGCTGCCTATCAGCTCGTTGCTGAAGGTCGTGCACAAGCAGTCTGGTCTGAAATGGCCGAGTGTGTTGAAGATTCGTTTATCTCCACCCGCTACGCCTCCATTGCTAAGGATGAAGGTTTCCACAGCAACCTCGGCGGACGCTCACTGAGCCGTCTGGTTGAAGGTAGTGTGGAACTTCAAGATCGCGTTCTTGCTCTTGTCGAGCGTATGCGTTCTGATCTTCTGGAGATCTCCCGCCAGAACACGGCTACACCTCTTGCCGTTGTTTGAAGGTCTGACGACCTTCTCTAATAGTCTCGTCTAACCAATGGTCTTTGACGGGACTTACATATTTTCCGTTGGCATCGCCGGTTATAAACTGGTCGATGCCATTGGTCGTTACAGGGAACTTTAGAATCTCCCCACAGTATTTGATATAGTCTTCCTTCCACAAGAAAAAAGATTCGTGAGATAGGAAATGTGTTTCAATATATGGATCCTCTAAGAGGGATTTATAGTAACCTTTGGCAATCGGTAGGGTTACTTCTCCACCAACTCTTTCTTGTTGAAGTGCATTTATATTTTGATCTCTTGTAATAATTGCCACTACAGGTGTGTAACCAAGATGCATTGCTTGATGACAAACTGCTGAAATCTTAGGTACCTGTCTGACACCATCATAGAAGAAAGGAACACTTACATTTGCTAGAAAAAAATCTCCCTCAGGAAACTCTAACAACTCAGGATATACCCAATACTTGGCAAATGGTTCCTCATCAGATGGAACCCAGTAATTATCTTTGAGAGAATCCCACCCTACAACTTCTGGGTGCAAACTAAATATTCTTGCAAATAGGTGATTGCCTGATCCTTGTGGTCCGGTTGTGATAAGGAGTCTTTTCATGAGTAAACCGAAGTTTATATTTTTCTTAGGAGCATCATTTTCAGCAACAACTCCGCTGTATAAAATGCTTCGTAATCACATTACGAGTGGATTTGCTAAAGAACATCATTTGGCAGAAGTAGCAGAGATAGCGCAACAAATAAGATCTGGAATTTATACACCGACCGATAGAGATAATTTTCCCTTTTTATCAAGTTCAAAAAAATCTTCTACCTCATCATGGGTCGGTGGGGAAGAGTATAATGAAAAGTTATTGAGATGTAAAAAGAAGATTGATTGCGCCCAAAATTTTGGTACTAGTTCTGGTGAGATTATAACAGATTATCCGGATTTTAGTAATTGGTCAATACAAAAATATGTTGATTACTACAAAAAATTGTGGGACAATAGAGGGGATGGTAGAGATGTATTAGTTGATTGGTCTAATAGTAATGGTCGTTTAGATTATAATTTTATAAAAAATTTACTGGAAGCATTGAAGCAAGAGTTTGATGTCAGTGCTCTGATTATATGTAGAGACCCTGTGAGAAGGGCATGGTCTTGGTTGAACTATGCATGGAATGATTATTCAAAAGTTTATATGAAAGATCGTTACACTAATATTGACTCTGCCGCCAAAGCAGAATTTGCAAAAATAAAACCATATCATCCACTCATTGAAAGTGTAGAAAAATCGTGTCCTGTGCACGTTTTGGTTATGGAAAAAGTATGGGAGGGTAATTCTTTTCTATCTAAAGAAGAGTCTCAAATAATTACTCAGTTGATTGGGAAACCTGACTTTGCCCCAAACCTATACTGTCCCGATAGAGGAAACAAAGCAATCCGTTATAAACATCAAAAAGACCAGTGGTGTTCTGATCATTTCAATATGTCAGATAAACAATACTATGAGTACAAAAATATTATGATTGATCATTATGATGGATGGAAAGGAGATCTTCCTGAGGGGTGGGGATCTCCAATGGATTATGAAACAAACTGTTCCTTACCCATAGATGGCATAGAAGAACAGTACATCAAACCTGGAACTTATCGTAAGAGTGATGGAAAATTATATGTAGACTTTGATGGTTATGATGAATTATATAACGTTGAATATGTTGACCCATATTTTAGTGATAAATTTTCCAACCCATAAAAAAAGGCAGGCGTTATGCCTGCCTATAAAATCAAAACAGAAGTTTACTCTTCTGCATCGGTACCGTAGGCACGAATACGATCAGCAACTCCCGCAGGAAGAGAAATCGTATCATACAATCCAGCAGTAGCTTGCTTGAATGCAGTACGCTCATCAGTAGTCATTTTGTTGACGGTAATTCCTTCATTCGTGCACTTGACCTCAAGGTCAAACATCTCATCAACAGACCATTCTTGTTCCGCATCTGCGGTAACAATTGCTGCGTTTGCAATTTTGCCACGAAGTCCAGAATCTTTATCCAAAGACTTCCAAAAATCTTTCCGACAAACAATAGCTGCAACATTCATAGAATGTCGTGTATCATTGAGAGTCTTCATGACATCATCGCCTTCATTGGCGAAGAACTGAGTGTAGTTAGCATCTGCACCAGCAACGGTGCCATCTGTGACGGCTTGTTTGATCTGCTCTACTTCAAGAACAACAGGAGTAGCACCAATTGCTTCAAAAGTTTTTTTAGCAATTTCGTTGTCGTCGCATCGAATGGAAACCCCTAACAGATCATCGGTTGTATCGATTTCTTTAGTAGCAGGAATCATATTGTATCCACCAGCAAAAGTATATCCCAGACCCCTAACTACAGTATCTTCACGTCCCCATAGTCCTTTCAAAAGCTCAATTCCAACTTGACCCGCTAAGGCGTTACTTGCCTCAACATAACTACTAAACAAATAAGGCATATCAAGAACTCTCAAATCTGAGTTGAGTTCAGCCAACTTGGACGTATATATCTGACACATATCCAACTTACCCTCTCTAATGAGAGTAATAAAATCATTCCTGGTAACTGCTACACCTTCATTGTACTTCGTAGCAAACTCTGATAGTGTAAGAATTTCAACTTCAAATTCCCCAGGAGCAAGGATCTCAATTTCAGTAGCAAACTTCTCAGCAGTACGACGGAAAAGTTCAATAGGTTCATGTACCCAACGTACTTTTTTCATGCCTTATTGAGTTATGGTTCTATACTATATTTATTGTAATGTAACTGTTCCTAAATTATTATGATGCTTGTGAAAGGATGAAACCTAAATTTATTTTGTTTCTTGGAGTAGGTTGGTCAGCAACAACTCCACTGTTTGCATCTATCAAAGAACATTTACTCTACGGCATTGAGAAGGAATGGTTTTATCCCCAGATGTTGTTTGAAAGGAATTTTTACAAGTTCACAAATGATCATTTATGGAGAAAATCTTTAGATGAACTCAAGGTAAGAATAAGAAAATTTAGAGAGGGTGAGATACAGTTTCATCATGTGTCGAAGCACGATGTGTCAGAAAAAGCATTGAGTATCATAGAGCATCATGATCCTACTATCGAGAGATATATTGATTTTTACAAATGTCTCTGGGAAGAAGGGGTAAGTTACGATAAGAAGGCACTTGCAGATTTTTCAAATACAAATAGTGAATGTTTCTTTGTTGATAAAGGAATTCGATGGTATAGAAACTTTGTATCAGAATTGGATAAACATTTTGATGTTATTCAAGTTGCAATTTTTAGAGATCCAGTTAGGAGGTTTTTCTCAAACGAGGTTTGGTTATATGACAACGCCGAGCATCTAGACATTGACACGGGTGGTCAAACTTTAGATCAGTGGTTTGAACATCGTATAGAACATCAGATTCCTTATGCCAAACTTATCAAGACTGCCATGTCTTGTGGTAAGACTGAATTTTTTGTTATGGAAGACGTATGGGAATCTGATACTGAAACCCAAATTGCTCGACTACAAAAACTTTTTGCTGTCGATAGAGTAGAATTATATGACAATGCTTACTGTCCTGATAGAGGATCTAAAGCAATTAGATATAGTAACCTAATAGATCAATGGACTAGTGATTCATTTGATATGCCAGATGATTTATATTATAAACTCAAAAAAATGATGAGTTTTCAGTACGAAGATTGGATAAAAATGTATGGCAAATTGCCTGAAACTTGGGGCAGTCCTGCAGACTATAAGAAGAATCAGAGTTTACCGATAGGGAGACTACAGCACAAAGAGAACTTTGTTTATCCAGAGTTTTATGAAGAGATTGATGGTCAAAATTATTGTCATAACTAGTAAAGTGATTGTATAAAAAAATGAAACCTAAATTTATACTATTTGTTGGTTATGGATGGGCAGCAACAACTCCATTATTCAATTCCCTAAAAGAACATCTACTTTTTGGTACTCAAAAAGAGATGCATTATTTTGAATTGATCTATAAAAAACAATATTACAAAGATCCTAAAAACTGGGGGGAAGGAGCCAAAGACCGTAGGGGATGGGAGAAAACTTTTGAATTACATTTAGCACGTGTCAAACAGACCAGGTATGGTGAAGATAATTATGATCAAAATATTTTTGTGCCAGATAAAGCATTTGATATTCTTGAAGATCCTAATACTTGTATAGAAAACTATATCAATTTTTATAAATCCATTTGGGAAAAACATGCAGATGAGGGCAAGATACTTGCAGATTGGTCAAACTCAAATATTCTTCCGATAAACGATAAAACAGTAGGACTGCCTTTGTACAAAGAGTTTATACAAAGACTACAAGAACATTTTGATGTTACTCAAGTAGGAATTTTTAGAGATCCAGTTAGACGACTATTTTCAGAACATGTTTGGCATTGGGACAATGCAGATCTCCTTAGAATTGATAAAGGTTTACATCATACCGTAGAAACTTACTTAGAATTATATGCAAAAAAAGTTTTACCTTACAGTGATATTATAGATGTCACTAGAAAATATGGTAAAACTGAATTTTTTGTTATGGAAGATATATGGGAGAACGATACTAAAAATCAACTTAGTCGATTAGAAAATCTTATTGGTAAAGATATAAATTTATATGATAATGCTTACTCTCCTGATAGAGGATCTAAAGCAATTAGATATACTCTTTTGATTGATCAATGGAATAGTGATTCATTTGATATGCCAGATGATTTATATTATAAACTAAAAAAAATACTTCAGTATCAATATGATTATTGGCCTAAAGTATTTGGTTGTCTTCCTGAGCAGTGGGGAACCCCTATAGACTACAAGAAAAATCAAAGTTTACCTATAGGAAGAATTGAACACGAAGGTAATTTTGTTCCTGAAGAAAATCGTGAACTAATTGATGGTGAATATTATTGGAAAGATTTCGATAATACATTTCTGCTTGATGGAATGGATGATTTTTTTACTAAATTTGAGGTTGTAAGTAAGTGATCAACAACACTTAGATGGTTTTTCTGGTTGTGGTCCTGTAGGTCCTTCAGTAAAAGGATCTAATGGAGCAGGAATTCCAGTTTTATTGCAGTCATCCAAAGGATTGTTTGCAACATATTGAATATACTTGTCGTTAGCATCTCGTTTCAAAATTTCATCTACACGTTTGTCATACCATGCAACTGGGATACCAATGTCTAGGTGTTTTAGATACTCTTCTTTATAGAGATATAAAAGTTCGTAACTAAGAAAGGTTGGGTTGGGGAATTTTGACATCTGATCCAAGAAATACTTGGTGGTTAGTTCGCCCCTCAACCGCTGTTGTTGATTACGAAGTATGTTTTGATCACGACCAATTACAACTATTTTAGTTTTGATCCCCATATTTTCGGCAGACTTGCAAAACTGCAATACGTTTGGACACCAATGGGTCCCTTTTTCTTTGATGCCGAGGGGGACACTAATAGAGGTAAAGTAATATTCCGACTGAGACCAATCGAAAGATTGCAGTTTATTGGGGTCTCTCCAATATTCTGCAAAAGGTTCTGCAAATCTATGTGCTTCCCAATAATTGTTCAGCAAAGATTTCCACCCATAGACATCATCGTGCAATGAAAAGATTTTTGACCATAGATGGTTTCCCGATCCTTGAGGCCCAGTTAGTACAACGAGTGTCTTCATAATATAGTAACCTTCATACTAATTATAACACCTAAATACTCCTATGCGAGAGTATATACTCTCAGTATCTAACTAGATGATCGCTACATAGCGACTACGTGAATGTCATCTCCAAATATTAGGGTCAAACGCTCAGCGATTGCTGGCAAGGTCCCACACTATCCAAACAGCCTAGAACTTGGCGAATTTGCGATCAACACAGCGGACGGCAAAGTCTTTATTGCCGCTGGTGTTGGAGCAGGTGTTACTGTACGCGAAGTTGGTATAAGCACCGGCAAGATTCTTAGTGGTATCGCTACGATTACCACGCTTGAAGCAACAAATTTTAGTGTAAGTAATACTATCGTTGGTATTTCCAGCGGTGCGAACAAGGTAGATACTGCAACTGACGGTGGTAACCAATGGCACCACGTTGGATTTTTAGATAATAGAACTGGATATCAAAAAATAAAGACTAACGGTCTTACTTACAACCCTAACACTGGCAAACTCTATGCTGGTATTGGTAGTTTTGGTAAGGTTAGTGGAGAAGCAACGGTTTCTCAACTAGTAGTCACTGGAGTAACCACTGTATCCACGATCAATGCTGATGCATTTGTTGGTGATGGATCTGCTCTTACTAACATTGGTGCTGCTACATCTATTTCATCTCAAGTTACAACCGCTACTCAAGGTCAGACCGCATTTACATCACCTGGTGCTCACAATGATGGAACTAAACAACTTACTGTAGAAGCATATATCAACGGTGTTCGCCAACGTAAAGATACTGACTTCAGTGTCTCATCTACAAGCACAGTAACCCTTAGTAGTGGTGCCAAGGTAGGTGATGAGGTTCAAATTCAAGTTCATTATGGACATACTCTCGATCAAGAATCTTTTACTGCAACACAAGGTCAAACAGTATTTACAATCTCAGGTGATTTTGCTGCACAAAAAAACTTCAAAGTATTTTTGAATGGTATAAAATTACGTAAAACTACAGACTATACTACCGGTGCATCTATTGTCCTTGTGACCGGATGTAAAGTGGGAGACGAAGTTGATATATGTGGAGATCTTTCAGAAGATCAATATACTGCAACTGAAGGACAAACAACATTTATTCCAAGCGATACAAATATTTCTACTAAAAACGCTCAAGTATATCTAAATGGGGTTTTACTACGAGCAGTAGATTGGTCATTTGGAGATACATCTATATCAATTACTAATGGCACAACTGTAGGTGACGAGATAGATGTCGTTGTAAGACGTAACTAAATAGAAAAAAAGTCTTGGAATAAATGGCGAACCCATCTACAAGACAGGAGTTAGTCGGTTACGCTAGGCGTCAACTAGGTGCTCCAGTCCTTGAAATAAACGTTGCTGATGAGCAAATTGAAGATCTGATGGATGATGCCATTCAGGTTTATCAAAATCGCCATATGGATGGCGTTGAATTGATGTACTTGAAGCATAAGATCACGCAGGACTTCCTTGATGCTACTCGCGCTAGGGCAGAAGATAAGTCAACTGGTATCACTACCAGTACAGGCACAGCAAATATTACTGGAATTGGCGTTACCACCTTTAGTTTTGAGGAGAACCAGAATTTCATCCAGGTTCCTGACGCGGTTATTGGGGTCGAAAGAATTTTCAAATTGGACAATCGTCTAATTTCGACGAACATGTTCAACATCAATTATCAGTTGATGCTGAATGATGTGTATTTTTTCAGTTCAATGGAACTGATGGGATATACAATGACTAAAAGATATTTGGAAGACCTAGATCATATTTTACATCCTGAGAAAGCAATTCGTTTCAATCGTCGGCAGAACAGACTTTATCTGGACGTTGATGGCAACAGTATGCAGGAAAATGATTACATCATTATCCGTTGCTATCGGGTTTTAGATCCCAACGATTTCCCAAAAGTATATAACGATATCTTCCTGAAACGTTACTTTACTTCTCTCCTCAAAAAACAGTGGGGACAAAACCTAATCAAGTTCCAAGGTGTAAAATTGCCAGGTGGTGTTGAACTGAATGGTAGACAGATTTATGAAGATGCGGTTGGAGAAATTCAAGTATTAGAAGATAAGATGGCAAATGAGTATGAACTTCCTCCGCTTGATCTGATTGGATAATGGCACTAAATCCCTTCTTTCAACAAGGCACCCCTGGTGAACAGGACCTCGTACAAGATCTGATAAATGAACAGATCCAAATGTATGGAGTGGAATTTATTTACCTGCCTCGTATTTTTGTCAATACTAAGACTATTATGAGGGAGGTAACTTCTTCTAAGTTTACCAAATCATTTCCTATTGAAGGGTATATTGAGTCTTATGAAGGTTTTGATGCTGGATATAATCTACTAACAAAATTTGGAGTTCGTACTAACGCAGAGATGAAAATTGTCATCTCTCAAACTCGTTATCTAAACTATATCACACCTTTGATGGTTGGTGCTCGTGGATTGACAAATGCACCCGTACGTCCTTATGAAGGAGATCTTATGTATTTCCCATACAGGGATCTACTGATGGAGATCAAGTATGTTGATGACGTTAGTAACTTCTATCAACTACGTAAGAACTATACGTACACTCTGACGGTTGAACCGTTTGAGTATGAGGATGAAGTCATCCAGACTGGAGTCAATGTGATTGATGATGACTTCAAGACTGCTGGTTACAATGCTACTTTTGTTTTACTAGATGTTGGAAGCACTGCATCAGCAACTGTAGGACTTGCCACTGGTATTCGTTATATCGATCTATTGAATGGTGGTAACGGTTGGAGTGCTGCCCCTAGAGTCAAAATTTCTCCTCCTGTAGGAGGGGGCACTACAGCAACTGCAGTTGCCATCACTAGCACTACAGGCACAAGTGCTTTCCGATCAACTTATATTAGTGACATCTTTATTACTAATCCTGGTGTAGGTTACACTGCAGTTCCTACTATTCAATTCATCTCTGAGGATGGTCTAGGATCTGGTGCAATTGCAAAAGTTGCTATCTCCACCAGTGGAGGCATTAGTAATGTTATTGTTAGTAATGTTGGATCAGATTATGTACAGGCGGATCCTCCAGATATTACTTTCAATGCACCTCCTTCTGGGGGGCATATTGCCAAGGCACTTGCAGTCGTAGATACATTGGGTCGTTTGAATGCGATTCGTATCACTGATGCTGGTTCTGGATACACTTCCAACCCTACAATTACAGTAGGAGCAGCAGGCACAGTTGGTGTTGGTACTTTCAATTATGGAGAAGTTATAAAAGGTCAATCCAGTCTCAGCACTGCGTTTGTTACTACTTGGAATGCTCCAACTCTTACTCTCAAAGCACGCAATCTGAGTGGTAACTTTAGTGTTGGCGAACTTATCGTGGACAATGAAGGAAGTGCGTATCGTCTAAATACCATCGATTATAATGATGACGACTTCGCTCCCAGTTACAACTCGGGAGATACTATTCAGAACGAAGCAGATAGCATCTTAGATTTTACAGCGAAAAACCCCTTTGGTGAAGTGTAATGGTTGGCAATTACTTTTACAATGAAACAATTCGGAAAACCGTAATTGCTTTCGGTACACTATTCAATAACATCAGCGTCAAAAAATTTGGCACTGATGGTAAGAGTATTAGTCAAATCAAAGTTCCTATTGCATACGGACCTATTCAACGGTTCCTTGCACGGATTGAACAGCAACCAAACTTTGATGACAATATTGCTATCAGTCTACCTAGATTGTCGTTTCAGTTGACATCATACGTCTACGACGCAAGTAGAAAAGCATCTCCTATTCAGAAGTTTACAATGCTGTCACCGACAGCAAAATCTAAAGTAAAGAAGATGTATATGCCTGTCCCATATGACGTGGGATTTAGGTTGAGTTTTGCAGCAAAACTGCAAGACGATGCACTACAAATCATTGAACAAATTTTACCATTCTTCCAACCTTCCTATAGCGTGACTATCAACATGCTTGAGGGAGTAAGTGAGAAACGTGATATTCCTTTTACTCTAACAAACGTTGGGTTTGTTGATGAATACGAAGGAGATTTTTCAACACGCAGATTTATACAATATGATCTTGATTTCGTAGCAAAGACGTATTTCTATCAAGAAGTGCCTACGGACGAAAATGGAATTATCAAAAAAGTTCAAGTGGATTATTCTTCCGCTCTCCGTGCTCCAAGGGAACAGAGATACACCGTTGTTCCCCAAGCATCTAAAGATTATAATGAAGACGAATCGGGAAAAATTACTGCCGCCGTCGATAAAATAAAAACTCTTATCAAGGTAGCAAATGGATCACAGTACACAGTTGGTGCATTCATTGAAATAAACAATGAAGTTATGAGAATCAAAGAAATTGATTCTAATAACCTGATTGTTCAAAGGGGTGTGTATAACACCAATATTGTTGAACATGCAGCAGATGACAGAATCAATCTAGTAAATAGTGTTGATAATGAACTAATTGAATTTGGGGACACATTCGGTTTTAGTGAATCTAGATCATTCTTTGGTGCAGATGGAAAATCGTTTAGTCCTAAAACTGGTACTGATTTATGACTCAACATTTTGATGCTATCGATAAAGCACTAGAGACTAAATCTGAAATTGTAAAAGAAACAAGAGCAATTTCAAAAAAATTGAGACCTGAAGACCCCGATAAAGATTATGAGTATTCTCGTGCTCAACTTTATAACTTAGTTGAGAAAGGACAAGAAGCAGTAAATGGTATTCTTGACGTTTGTATGGATACTCAGCACCCCAGAGCATATGAAGTTGCTGGTCAGTTGATCAAACACGTCGGTGATGTCACTGACAAAATTGTTGATTTGCAGAAAAAAATGAAAGATCTGAGTGCAGAAGATGGTCCCAAAAATGTTACTAATAATGCGTTGTTTGTAGGTAGCACAAGCGAACTACAAAAAATGATCAAGAAGGGTCTTCTAAATAATACTGATAAGTAGTTTCTCCAATGTTATACACATATAAATTACCTATCTTTGAAGCACCTGGTGATGGTTTCGCTCGCATGAGTGATGATCAGTTCATAGATTACCAGAAGAAAAATCCTGGTGCGGCAGAAAAAGCGGCACAGGTAAGAAAGCAAGCACAAGCACGTGCCAATAAATCCAACAACACATCCAACAACACATCCAACAACACATCTACAGCAAAACCTTCAGGAAAGAAGGAGGTAGGAACCAGTGCCCTTGCCAAGCGTGGCGGTATTGTCAAAAGTAATTCACAAGGCAATCAGTCTAATAAGGTTGGTGGCTCTAGTGATAGCAAGCGTGTTGGTGCTGCTGGGGGCAAGGCAGTAGACATGGGTGTGAAGAAGGTGAATGTCCGTGATGTAACTCCTGGACAAAAGAAAGTTTCTGGTTCTTCTTCTTCATCGGATTCCGTTTCAGGAGGACAAAAGAAACTTTCTAGTGGAAGTGGATCGAATCAAAACCGTCCCCCTTCTGGGGCAGGTACTGATAGAGTTGCTCAAGGTGGTGCACTTGCGAAGAGAGCACCTGAGAAAAAGACTGGCGGACCTACCAACTACACCGCAAAGAAAAATTATGTCAAGGCGAAGAGAGTTGCTGGCAAAGTTGGTGCTGCAGCACGAGTTGCAGGAAAAGCCGCAGTTGTTGCAGGAAAAGTTGGTAAGTACGCAATTGGAAACACTGCGGCTGCTTTTGGCAAGTCTAGTTGGAAGACCGAATCTAAACAACTAAAGACATTTGGTCAGTTCATGATTGAAAGTGAAAACGGAAAGTAATTTATGACTAGGAGTGACGTATACCTTGGTAATCCTAATCTAAAAAAAGTAAATACCAAACAGGAATTTACCGAAGAAAACATCATCGAATATGTTCGATGTAAGAATGATCCCGTTTATTTTACAGAAAAATATATAAAAATTGTGAACGTGGACGAAGGTCTTGTCCCGTTCAACATGTATAAGTTTCAAAAAAAACTTATCAAAAATTTTCATCAAAACAGATTCAATATCTGTAAAATGCCTAGGCAGACTGGAAAGTCTACCACTGTTGTATCGTTTCTTCTTCACTACGCAATCTTCAATGATAACGTCAACATCGGAATCCTTGCAAACAAAGCAGCAACAGCTAGAGATCTCCTCGGCAGATTACAACTGGCGTACGAAAACCTGCCGCGCTGGATGCAGCAAGGCATTATAGCTTGGAACAAAGGATCTATGGAACTGGAGAACGGTTCTAAGATCATTGCTGCATCTACCTCAGCATCTGCTGTCCGAGGTATGTCTTTCAACATTATCTTCCTGGACGAGTTTGCGTTTGTGGCAAACCACTTGGCGGATGATTTCTTTGCGTCAGTATATCCTACAATCTCATCTGGTAAATCTTCTAAAGTAATTATCGTATCTACGCCTCACGGCATGAACCACTTCTACAGAATGTGGCATGATGCTGAGCGTGGTAAGAACGAGTATGTTCCTACTGAGGTACACTGGTCTGAAGTGCCAGGTAGAGATGCTAAGTGGAAAAAGCAAACTATTGCTAACACGTCAGAACAACAGTTCAAGATTGAGTTTGAGTGTGAATTCCTAGGATCTGTTGATACTTTGATAGCAGCATCAAAACTAAAAGCACTGGTCTTTGAAGACCCAGTGAAAAGGAATGGCAAGTTATCTTTATATGAAACTCCACGTGAAAAACATGAGTACGTCATTACAGTTGACGTTGCACGTGGTGTAGGCAAAGACTATAGCACGTTCTGTGTTTTTGATATCACAGAGTATCCATATAAAATTGTAGGAGTTTATAGGGACAATGAAATCAAACCCATGATCTTCCCATCAATTATTGAGGAAGTGGGTAGGGCATACAACAACGCACATGTTCTGGCAGAAGTCAATGACATCGGTGATCAGGTGGCATCTATTTTGTTCTATGACTTGGAGTATGAAAACCTGTTGATGGTTGCCATGCGTGGGCGTGCAGGTCAGCAAGTTGGTTCTGGGTTCTCTGGTGTCAAGACTCAGTTGGGTGTGAAGATGAGTCAGGTCACCAAGAAGGTGGGTTGCTCTAACCTCAAAACTCTGGTTGAGGATGACAAACTAATCTTCTGCGACTACAACATCATTGCAGAACTGACAACGTTCATCCAGAAGAAACAGTCGTTTGAGGCAGAGGAAGGTTGTAATGATGACCTTGCTATGTGCCTGGTTATCTTTGCATGGTTAGTTGCACAGGATTATTTCAAGGAGATGACGGACCAAGATGTTCGTAAAAAAATATATGATGAACAGAAGAATGCTATTGAACAAGACATGGCACCTTTCGGTTTTGTATGCGACGGTTTTGATGAGATGGGTGGGGAAAGTATAGAGTCAGACGGTACGATTTGGAAAACTGATGAGTATGGAGATCGCTCTTACATGTGGGAGTACCATTCCTAAAGTCCCACTAAATAACCTTTTCCCTAAATATCTCTAGTCATCGTAGGGACAACAGGGAGTTAGAATGGCACTTCGATTAGCATCTCCGGGTATTTCTATACGGGAAGTTGACCTAACTCGTGGTGGCGTTGATTTTACAACCAACGTCGTAGCAGGTTTTGTCGGTCCCTTTCGGAAAGGACCCGTAAACGAGATTACTCGTATCAATAACGAGAAAGAACTCGTTGATGTTTTCGGGCAACCGGGAATTGGCAAGTCTGATTATCATTATGAGGTTTTTCTTTCCGCATCACACTTCCTCTCATATGGAGGAAAATTAGATGTGGTACGTTGCAAGGGTGGAGACCTTGTAAACGCAAACGCAGCGGCTGGTTACGCACATACCACCAACCTTTTGGTTGAAAATGAGGACGATTATTACAACAATCAAGCAGACGATCTTCACTGGTACTTTGCTGCTAAGAACCCTGGTGCTTGGTCAAACCAAGTAAAAGTCGCAGTTATCGATAACTTCGCTGACCAGACTGTTACCCCTACACTACAAACTGGCACCATTGCATCCAACGTGGCCGTTGGTATGGGTGTCACTCAGCATCTGACAGGACAAACTGTTGGTCTGGGAACGGTGACTGCCGCAACAGGTGTCCTAAAAGGTATCGTTACTGCCAAGACTGCTACAACAGTAGATATTCGAGTTGTTAGCACAGTTATTGCAGGAACTGAAACTATTGTTGATTATCAGCAAAACTCCCAACGCGAATTCAAGACGGGTTCTCCCCTGAACTTCGTGAACAGTTCTGGAAACACTACTGCCATGGGGCAGACAGCTACTACTGCTGACTGGTACAACTCCCAAAACATTCTAACCAGTATTGCTGATGGTGGTACTGACTTAGTTACCTTACCTTGGCGCTCTGTTCTGAACCGTCCTCAGACCAGCAACTATACTTCAAATCGTGATGGCAACAATGATTCCCTTCACATTGTAGTTGTTGATGCTGGTGGTCAGGTAACTGGTGATGTAGGTTCTGTTCTAGAGAAGTTCGGCAACTTGTCTAAGTCCAGCGACGCTGAAGTTGCTGGTGGTCGTGATATTTACTACAAAGATTACATTGCTGAGAACTCTGCTTATCTCTGGGCAGGTGTTTCTCTGGTAAATGGAACTGACACTTTCAACAACACTGCACCTATTGCTTCTGGATTTAGTGCTGGGTTTACGCCTCTCACCTCTGGTGCTGGTGCATGGGGTCAAGAATCTAAGGACCTCAAGTTCAACCTCGTAGGTAATGTCAAGTACACCCTTCTGGGTGGTCTGGACTACACCGGTATCGGAGTGTTCGATGCACCTCTAGGAGACCTCCTAACGTCTTATAACAAGTTTGCCGATCCTGTGGACAGCGACATTCGCTTCCTCCTTCAGGGTGGTGCATTCAAATCTAAAGAAGAAGAGCAGGCAAAAGCAAACAAGATGATCCAAATCTGCGAACTGCGGAAGGATTGTATTGCGTTTATTTCACCCTGCCGGAGTTCTCAAGTCAATGTGACTGAGTCTTCTGACAAACTGAAGAACACTCTTGAGTTCTTCTCACCCATCACCTCCAGTTCATACGCCGTCTTTGACTCTGGTTACCAGTACGTATACGACCGCTTCAACAGGCAGTTCGTTTACATGCCGATTTCTGCTGACATTGCTGGACTTTGTGCACGGACTGACCGGGATAATTTCCCTTGGTTCTCTCCTGCAGGTCAGGTGCGTGGTGGTTTGAACTTTGCTATCAAACTGGCGTTCAATCCTGGTCAGGATTCCCGAGATCAGCTTTATTCAAACCGGATCAACCCTGTCATCTCTCAACCTGGTGGCGGTATTATCCTGTTCGGAGACAAGACGGGTCTTTCCTTCGAGAGTGCGTTTGATCGCATCAACGTTCGTCGCCTCTTCATCACCCTGGAGAAAGCGATTGAGAACGCTGCTAAGTCTCAACTCTTTGAACTCAATGATGCTGGAACTCGTTCCAACTTCATCAACATTGTCGAACCTTTCCTCCGCGACGTGCAAGCGAAGCGTGGTCTAACCGACTTCCTGCTCGTCTGTGATGAGACGAACAACACCCCCGATGCAATTGACCGCAATGAGTTTATTGCTGACATCTACCTCAAACCCGCCCGCTCGATCAACTTCATTGGTCTGACGTTTGTTGCTACCCGCACTGGCGTTAGCTTTAGCGAAGTCGTCGGCACCGTCTGATCAATAGGAGAATCAACTAATGGCTTTAGATAGGAACATTTTTTCCATACCAAACAACGAACGATCTATTGATTCGTTCAAGTCTCGTCTGACGGGCGGCGGTGCTCGCGCTAATCTGTTTGAGGTTGAACTAAACTTCCCTCGGGGAGTTGGCATCTTTGATGAAGAAATCGAAGACACCACATACCGGATGATGATCAAGGGAGCACAACTCCCTGCTTCAAATATCCAGGAAGTGCTTGTCCCCTTCCGGGGTCGTCAACTCAAAGTTGCTGGGGATCGTCGTTTCGATCCTTGGACCATCAGTGTAATCAACGATGGTGACTTCAAACTCCGCGAAGCATTTGAGCGGTGGTCAAACTTTATCACCAAAGTGTCTGATGGTTCTGGAACTGTCAACCCCAGTGAGTATTATGCTGACTGGACTGTGAACCAATTGGGTCGTGCAAGCACGAACCTCAATGTTCAGGGTAAGGACAACCCCGCACAACTTCCTGTGCTGCGTCGTTACTCAATGAAGGGTTGCTGGCCTAGTTCTGTTGGTGCTGTTGAGTTGTCTTACGACTCGGCAGATACCATCGAAGAATTCCAGGTTACCCTGCAAGTTCAGTGGTGGGCTGCTTACGACAGCAATAACGGTGATTCTGTGGTCTGATAAATATATTGATTAGACTAACACCCCTATTATTATGACCAAACTTTTTGGTTTTTCAATTGATGATGAATCAAAAAAATCGAAAGGTATAATCAGCCCTGTCGCTCCTAACAAGGAAGACGGATCTGATTACTACCTTTCTTCGGGTTTTTATGGACAGTATGTTGATATCGAAGGTGTCTTCAGGACCGAGTTCGATATCATCAAACGCTACAGGGATATGTCCCTGCATCCAGAATGTGACACTGCTGTAGAGCACGTAGTCAATGAGGCAATTGTCTCAGATCTAAATGATTCCCCAGTGGAAATTGACCTTGACAACCTTCAAGTCGGGCAATCTCTCAAGAATGTTATTCGTGATGAATTCAAGAGTGTAAAAGATCTTCTTGAATTTGATAAGAAGTCGCATGAAATTTTCCGCAACTGGTATGTGGATGGGCGACTGTATTACCACAAGGTAATTGACGTACAGAAACCTGACGAAGGTATCAAAGAAATTAGATATATCGACGCCCTCAAGATCAAGTTGATGAGGATCAAACCCAATGAAAGGGGTAAGGGTGTTCCTGATATGCCCATGCCGGATAACGCTGCAATTAGTGTTACCAAAGATACTAAGATTCAAGAATTTTACACGTACTACCCTGCAGGTGTAGCGCAGAAGTATGGTTCTGTTGCAGGTAAGGGCGTACGAATCGCTAAGGATTCTATCTGTCATGTCACCTCTGGTCTGATTGATCGTAATAAGAAACTTACCCTATCTTACCTCCACAAAGCAATCAAAGGTTTGAACCAACTGCGGATGATTGAGGACTCCCTTGTCATCTACCGTATGTCACGGGCACCTGAACGTCGCATTTTCTACATTGATGTTGGTAACTTACCAAAGGTCAAGGCAGAGCAGTATTTACGGGACGTAATGAGTCGTTACCGTAACAAGTTGGTGTATGACGCTAACACTGGTGAAGTCAAAGACGACAAGAAGTTCATGTCAATGTTGGAAGACTTCTGGCTTCCTCGCCGTGAAGGTGGTCGTGGTACAGAAATTACTACACTGCCTGGTGGACAGAATCTTGGCGAACTTGCTGATATTGAATACTTCCAGAAGAAACTGTATCGTTCATTGAACGTTCCTGAGTCCCGCATCGCAGGTGACAGTGGATTCAACATGGGTCGCTCTAGTGAAATCCTTCGCGACGAACTGATGTTCAGTAAGTTCGTGGGTCGTCTCCGTAAACGTTTCTCTGCATTGTTCCTTGATCTACTAAAAACTCAGTTGATCCTCAAGAACATCGTTACTCCCGAAGATTGGGAGAAGATGGCAGAGCATATTCAGTTTGATTATTTGTATGACAATCACTTTGCAGAACTCAAAGAAACTGAGTTGATGAATGAAAGATTGAATGTCATGGTTCAAATTGAACCTTACATCGGTACCTACTACTCACGTGATTATGTGAAACGTAAGGTCTTACGTCAGACCGACGAAGAGATTATTGAGATGACACAGGAGATGGAAGAGGAAAATGCAACAGGGGAAGGAGTGCCGTTAGAAACTCAAAATGCAATCATGCAAGGTCAGATTGAGAACGGTCAAATTGGTAATAATCAGAACGGTGCATCGGGTAAAGTCCCCACTGATCCTAATGATGGTGATGCGCCCCTTCTAGATATCAAGAAAGCCAAGATATAAATAACCTTTAGCGTTTCTACTACTTCGTAATGGATACTGATCAACTTCTCGATATGATGGGTTCTAAAGAATCCACTCCCAGTGAAATTCATGATGCCATCAAAGCTTTGTTGACTCAAAAAGCTGCCGACACAGTAGGAGAAGTTACTCCTGCTGTTGCGGCAGGTATTTTTGGAGATACTTCAGGTGAAGATGCTCCAACAGATGAAGTAGAAACTGAAACTGAAACCGAAGAGGAGTCCGAGTGATGCAAGCACTGAAACTTGTAGCCGACCATGGTGAACTGTCAAGTAATGATGCAACCACGGTTGCGTCCAGTGCTATCACTATTCAAAGTGGTCTGTTATATCTGGCATGTAGTTCTGAGAAAAAAAGTGGACACATCTCTGTGTGTAACACTGTCGCAGAAGCTGGCATCGGATCGTTTCATATCGAGAAAGGACAAGGGTTCCTCTATCGTTATGGTCACCCGGCACATGCCAAGATCACTGGTGTCACTAAAGGTGCAACCACGGTCATGGCGATCGATTTTGTAGACACCAAAATCAGTGTAGGAGATTTCGTAACTATGACCGGCGCTGCTGTCGGAGCATATAACAGCACTTTAGCACACGTTGAAGTGACTGCGATTTCTGATCCTCAATCATATAATGCTTACTCTAAGACCATTACGGTCGATGCTGACACAGCATCATTAGGAGATTTTACTGGAACTGCAGAGATTTCTAAGTCCGTCATTGTGCGGCTTGCCCCTGAAACTTCTGATGGTTGCACTATGCATGTACACGAGGTCAATCTAGCATGAAACTTATCTCAGAAGAAATTGAAGCAGTAGATATTCTTACCGAAGAGAAAGACGGTAAGAAAACTCTGTATATTCAAGGACCTTTTCTCCAAGCAGAAGTTGTAAACCGGAACAAACGGTGCTATGGCCTCGGCACTATGGTCAAAGAGGTTGCTCGTTACAACGATTCTTATACCAATAAGGGTCGTGCCCTTGGTGAACTGGGTCACCCAGATGGTCCCCAGATCAATCTGGATCGAGTGTCCCACAAGATTGTGTCGTTGACTCAAGAAGGTAATAACTTTGTAGGTAAGGCACAAATTTTGTCTACCCCCATGGGCAAAATTGCTGAGTCTCTCATTAGTGAGGGTGTAAAACTTGGCGTTTCCTCTAGGGGAATGGGATCCATTACTCAGCGTGATGGTATCAGTTATGTTGGCGAAGATTTTATGCTCGCCACCGCTGCTGATATTGTTGCCGATCCTTCTGCTCCCGACGCTTTTGTGGACGGAATTATGGAAGGAAAGGAATGGGTCTGGGAAGGTAGTGTACTTCGCGAAAAGTCTTGTAAGGCAATTGAAGAGAGTATAAATACCGCTGTAGACGAAGGAGTGCTTGAGGCACACAAGTTGCGCCTTTTTGCACAATTCCTTTCAGATCTATAAAACTCTAAATAATAACAGCAATAACTAGGACTTACGGAAACTAACCGATGGCTGAAGCGAAACAAACACTAGATGAAATGGAGAACCAGGTTACTAAAGGTGCGTCTAAAGCGGATCCTATGCCCAAGGCTCCCAACTACGTGCCTGATAACGCCGCGATCGAAGATCTCGGTGGACCCACTCCTACTAATTCCAGACCAGATGACGACAGCAATAAGCTGAAGACACCTGGCGCATCCTTTGCCCAATCAGGCGACGTTCAATTTAGGAACGCCGCTGGCAAAGTTCAACTTCCAGGACCTGCTGCTCTGAAGAGCACTGGTTATGGAAAAGGTGCCAACGAAGAAACCGAATCCGAGGAAGAGGTGGTTGCAGAAACCCCCAAAACCAAAGATCCTGTTGTTGCTGAAGAAGAGCAAGTCGAAGCCATCGATATCGATGTGTCTGAAGACGTTGCTGCTTTACTCGAAGGAGAAGAACTCTCTGCCGAGTTCCAAGAAAAGACCGCTACAATCTTTGAAGCTGCTGTACGTAGCAAGATTGATCAAGTGGCAAGCACTCTGGAAGCTCAGTTCAGCGAAGCATTTGACCAAGAGGTCTCTAGCTTCAAGACTGAGATGACCGAGCGTGTTGATTCATACCTAGAGTTCGTTGCGAACGAGTGGATCAACGAGAATGCGCTGCAGGTCGAATCAGGAATCCGAAGTGAACTTTCGGAATCCTTTATGACGGGTCTCAAAGCCCTCTTTGAAGAACATTATGTTGAAATCCCTGAAGATAAATATGATGTCTTAGAAGCAATGACTTCTAAGTTAGATGAAATGGAGACAAAACTCAACGAACAGATCGACAGCAACGTCGCATTGACTCAGCGACTGTCGGCGTCTGTTTCTGACAACATCCTCGATGAAGTAAGTGAAGGTTTGGCGCTGTCCCAAAAGGACAAGCTTTCGGAACTCTCTAAAGGTGTTGAGTTTGAAAGTGAAGAACAGTACCGGGAAAAGCTCGCTACTCTCAAGGAATCGTATTTTACGAAACCTGTAGTTGAGTCCCAAGAAGTTAGCAGCGAAGAGAGCCTCGTCGAAGATTACTCTCCGTCAATGAACGCATATCTCAATGCTCTAACTAAGTTCCAATAGTATTAGAACAACACCCCCCCAACACCCTAATAGGTATACCCAATGTTCAATTCTGGATCTCTCCAGAAGAAGTGGGCACCTCTGCTAGAGGCCGAAGGTCTTGATTCAATCAAGGATTCCCACCGCAGAGCTGTAACAGCCCAACTTCTCGAAAACCAAGAACGTTTTCTCCGTGAGGAGCGTGCCTTCCTGAGCGAAGGACCCCCTACGGTCAACACAGATCCCGGCGGCGCAGGCGTTGCTGGTTTTAGTGGCGGCGCTGGTGCCGCTGGTCCTGTCGCAGGTTTCGACCCTGTGCTGATCAGCTTGATCCGTCGCTCCATGCCCAACCTGGTCGCTTATGACCTCGCTGGTGTTCAGCCGATGAACGGTCCTACTGGACTGATCTTCGCAATGCGTTCACGCTACGACGGTCAGTCTGGCACAGAAGCATTCTTCAACGAGCCCGATTCGGCATTCTCCGCACAGAACTCTAACGCCAGCTTGGCACAGGGTGACTACACCGGAGCAACTGATGGTGGTACTGCTGTTGGTTTTGGTACGACCGCCCAAGGTGGTAGCAACCCATCCATCCTCAACGGTGGTGCAGACAACGCTTACAGCACTGGACAAGGTTTCAACACCCAAGCTTCTGAAGCACTGGGCGATGGTTCCTCGAACGACTTCCGTGAGATGGCGTTCAGCATCGAGAAAGTCTCGGTGACCGCCAAATCACGTGCCCTGAAGGCCGAGTACAGCCTTGAGCTTGCTCAAGACTTGAAGGCAATTCATGGTTTGGATGCCGAAGCGGAACTCGCCAACATCCTCAGCACAGAAATCCTTGCTGAGATCAACCGCGAGATCATCCGTACGATCTACAAGTCCGCCGAAGCTGGTGCTCAAACAAACACTGCCACAACTGGCGTGTTCGACCTTGACACCGACAGCAACGGTCGTTGGATGGTTGAGAAGTTCAAAGGAATGATCTTCCAACTGGAGCGTGATGCTAACGCCATCGCTCAAAGAACTCGTCGCGGGAAGGGTAATATCCTCCTTTGCTCCGCTGATGTTGCTTCTGCTCTGACCGCCGCTGGTCAACTGGACTACACCCCTGCCCTGTCAGCCAACATGACTGTTGATGACACCGGCAACACCTTCGCTGGTGTGCTCAACGGTCGCTATCGCGTCTATATTGACCCGTTTGCTGCTAACTTGAGTCCTGATCAGTATTACGTGATGGGCTACAAGGGTTCTAACCCTTATGACGCCGGTCTGTTCTACTGTCCTTACGTGCCCCTGCAAATGGTTCGCGCCGTTGGTCAGGACACCTTCCAGCCCAAAATTGGCTTCAAGACCCGCTACGGCATGGTCGCCAACCCTTACGCCGAAGGCACCACACAGGGTCTCGGACGTATTACCGCTGGTTCTAACCGCTACTACCGTCGCGTCAAGGTCCAAAACCTTATGTGATCACGGATCACAGTCACCAAGACTCCCTTCGGGGGGTCTTTTTTTATGAGTATCTAATTACAATCTTTTTATGTTGGGTAGTCTTATCACTACACTGGTAATGCGTTACTTTACCGTTTAGTAGACCAGTTGCTCTAGCAATGAGATCCATAGCAGCAAGTCTATCTGCTTCAGGACCTGCTTCAGGTTTCATTCTATGCTTCTTCCACATCTCAGCAACCATATCAACATTATGAACAACACCAATATGTTGTGGTGGTTGTGATTGCCACTCGTCTAGTTTCTCTTGCGTAGTATCTTGAATATTGAAAGGAGTATCACTTTCAATAAATTCTTCGTTCATTTTTTTATATGTTTCTGGCGTAATTTTCATATTGTTTTTCATTGACCAACAGGGTTTACAGAGAGGAACCATCCTCAATTGAGGGCACTGATCCGCTGGAGTTAGTTTACCACAAGAACTACATTCTATCTCCCACATTTTCATAATGTTCTTTCTAACCTTTCTGTTGGTTGGTCAGGGAAGTCTCTTGGTCTGCTATCAGTAGCATTATCAGTTTTAGGTGAACCTTCGTTTGCCTTCATAGTATGCTGATAGTTTGCTCTTGGGTATCTGATACGAAAAGGATCAGGCATCCAGTAGGTTACCTGCCATTCCTGTTCAGGACATAGTTCAAGATGTTTCTCTACAGTATGAGAAAAACTCCCAATTTGAATGTACCCATCGTGACTAACGCATCTTCCGTTCCCAGTATCAACCAGGAATAACATCTTACTACTCATAGCATTTCTTGCTCTGGGTTGAGATTCTTGACAAATTGCACAGGATCCCTTTCGGACTTGTGTACCCAATGATATCGCATGCATTCAAACATGTGATCCCACATTGTAACACACGTGTAGTCAGATTTTTTACTTTCTGTTGTCACAATTTTTGATTTTATTTATAGTAATGTAAATAAGTTAGAAATGTTAGTAAACAAACACAAAGTTGCATAGATAGTATGTCGAATTGGGATTTCACATGCACAACATTATTTCAAACAACCAGTTGAATGAATGGGGTCGAATCCAAATGCTAGAAGAGGAAAATACTAGAATCAATGACTACTATGAATGCATCATTGAATGTGATGAGGGAGGAGCTGCCTGTAAACGAATATGTAAAGAAATTTTAGTATAGGTACCACTACAAACCTCCCCTTCCTAGGGGGGGTTTTTTGCTATAGTAAATAGGGATGACGCTGATGCAACCATGAAAGACCAGAACGCTATTTTGGATTCCGAAAGCAAACAGGTCAAGTGGAACCGTGGGTTAGATCTTTTCATTGAATCAGTTTTGAAACCGGATTCAACACTTAGAGACTGTGCTCACAACCAGCAGTGCTATAATGAACTTATGGATGTCAGGCAAGACGTTCTTCAGTATCTGAAATCTAAACGTTGGTATGCCTAAAAACTCAGTAACTAGGGAAGAGTTGATCACCCGAGTTCTCAAACTAAAAACAGAATTGTATGATGGTTCCTGGTCTGCTAAAAACAGGGACTGGCACGAAGGTGGACAGAGTTCTTTGAATAGAGTTCTTGATCTATTAGAAGAGTATCGCTTCTAAATAGCTCGTTGCTGCTATTAGCTTTTGAAAACTGGAGTTAGGGGTGCTACTCCTCCATATCAACTAAACGAACCCACAAACAGGAACTTCCTGAGTATTGTTGGATTCAATTTTATTTTGAATCGTTGCCCTAAGGTTAGTTTTTATTGTAACCAGGCAAATATCCCAGACATTACTTTAGGGGTAGCAAACCAGGCAAGTTATTTGAGAGACATTCCTGTACCTGGAGACAAACTTCAGTATGGAGATCTTTCTCTTCAGTTCATGGTTGACGAAAACTGTGAAAATTATTTGCAGATCTATGACTGGATCACAGGACTGGGATATCCAGAGTCCTTACAGCAGTATGAAGATCTAAAACGAAACAGCAGGTTCTATCCTAATGAAGATGCTCCATTCAATGAGCGTTCTGATGGAACTTTGATTGTCTTGAACAGTGATTATAACCCAGCGGTGAAAATCAAATTCAAGGATATGTTTCCAATCAACCTGTCAGGCATACCTTTCAGTGCTATTGAAACAGAAGAACGTTACTTTACAGCATCGGTAACCTTCAAGTATACTATTTTTGATATGATTGATGTCCTTGGAAAGAAAGTCTAGTCCTCTTAGTCTCGAAAACATCCAAGAGATGTGGACTAAAGATGCCGTAATGAATCAGGATGAGTTGGACACGGAATCACTGAAGATTCCCCAATTACATGCCAAGTATTATGGGCTATATAATACAATCCTACTGATGAGGAAACAAAACGAACAAATTTACAGTTCGTTGTTGCTTCAAAGGAGAAATTTTTACACTGGTAAGGCAACTGCTGCTGTATATGAAGCAGAACCATTTCCTTACAAGGTCAGAGATAAGGATGACCTCAAGTTATATCTTGAGTCTGACGAGAAGTTATCCAAAACGAGACTAAAAATTGAATACTTCGATTCAATGTTGAAATACTTAGAAGAAATTCTAAGGCAGATAACGAATCGCACGTATCAAATCAAAAATGCGATTGAGTGGCGCAGGTTCTCTTCAGGTTATGGCTGATCTTATCATAAAAAAGAAGAATGAAGTATATCTCGTTGTAGAATGTGATCCACATATACAGCATGAACTTCAGGACCAATTTACTTTTGAGGTTCCTGGTGCAAAATTCATGCCTCAATACAGAAGTAAGTATTGGGATGGTAAAATTAGATTATTCAATGTCCAGAAAGGAGAAATCTACGTAGGTCTTCTGGATAAAGTCTGTCAATTTTGTAAGAGATATAATTATACCTTTGAATTCAAAGACTCAAAGCACTACGGTCTACCGTACCAGGAAGATCCCGGTATCTCTGTACGAGGAGTAAAGGATTGGTTGGAGGTAATCTCCAAATATACTCCTAGAGACTATCAAATTGATGGCGTCTACGATGCCTTGAAAAGAAAACGACGATTGATTATTTCCCCGACCGGTTCGGGCAAGTCTTTGATGATCTACGCTGTTGTGCAGTATCATGCTGCCCATCAAAGAAAGATCTTGGTCATTGTTCCTACCACATCTTTGGTAGAACAAATGTATAAAGACTTTGACGAGTATGGTTTGGATGCTCAAAATGAATGTCATAAAATATATGGTGGTCGAGATATAAACAGTAGTAAGAATATTATTATATCAACTTGGCAGTCAATTTACAAGTTAGATAAAAAATGGTTTAGACAATTTGACGTAGTTATTGGTGACGAAGCACATAACTTCAAGTCTAAATCTTTGGTAGGCATCATGACCAAGATGCATGACACTGCCTATCGTTACGGATTCACTGGTACATTAGATGGTACCCAAACTCACAAGTGGGTATTAGAAGGACTGTTTGGTCCCTCGTATAAAATTATCAATACAAAAGAACTGCAGGATGCAGGTTACTTAGCACAGTTGAACATCAAAGTTTTACTGTTGAAGCATAAACAAAATCCATTTGATACGTATGAGGAAGAAGTGCAGTATCTTATTGGTCATGAAAAGAGAAACAAGTTTATAAAAAACCTAGTCCTAGACATAAAAGGCAATACGTTGATCCTGTTTAGTCGGGTTGCCGCACATGGAGAGGTTCTTTTCAACCTCATAAATACTGATGACCGGAAGGTATTTTTTATTCATGGTGGAGTTGATGTCGAAGAACGGGAATCAGTTAGGTCTATTGCAGAGACTGAAAACGACGCCATCATCATCGCTTCTTTCGGAACTTTTTCAACAGGTATCAATATAAAGAACTTACACAACGTGGTCTTTGCATCACCAAGTAAGTCTCGAATCAGGACACTTCAATCAATCGGGAGGGTGCTACGGAAGAGTGATTCTAAATTGAATGCAACTCTATACGATATAGCAGATGATTGTAAGAAGGGTCAAAAAACAAACTACACGCTGAACCATCTTATAGAACGTATCAAATACTATAACGAAGAAAAGTTCAACTATGACATCATCCAAATCAAGCTCTGACAATCCATATGACGAGTTCATAGCAGCAGTCAAGCTGGTTTCTGGTGAGGAGATTCTTTCTACGATTATGGTTATTGCAGATGATGACGATAAAGTCATCTTTGATAATCCTATTATCTGTGAAGAAATCCGTTCAAGAGGAGGTAAAGGCACTCCAGTGGGATATAAGTTTGAACCTTGGATGAGAATGACAGACGAAGAAGTCTTCATTGTAGATATGGATCGTATTATTACTATCTCTGAAATAAAAGATGAAGATGTAATCAGTACCTATAAGAACATTATTGCATCAGGATTCACTAGAGAACATCCTGAACTCTCTAAAGAGATGGGGTTTATAAACACAGTAGAGAAAGCAAGAGATACCTTTGAAGGAATCTATAAGGCAGAAGATGCCTCTAAGAATCCTAAAGATGCTTTATAGTGTTCTAAAGTAAGCTATAGCGTCCCGATCAACCCTGACAGAGTTAGTCTATATGCATTCTGCAGTCTTGTCAAGCTGTGCTATACTATGAAGATGAAGATCCAATAAGATGACCCGAAAGCGTTCTGAACACTACGTAAATAACAAAGAGTTTCTTGTTGCGATCATTGCTTACAAGCAAGAGATCTCTGATGCGGAGGTACTTGGGAAACCAAAACCCCGCATTACAAACTATTTGGGTGAATGTTTTTTGAAGATAGCAACGCATCTATCTTACAAACCAAACTTTGTCAACTACATGTTCAAAGATGATATGGTTTGTGATGGTATTGAGAACTGTGTCCAATACATCAACAACTTCAACCCAGAGAAGTCTAAGAATCCTTTTGCTTACTTCACTCAGATCATTCACTACGCTTTCTTGCGTAGGATTCAGAAGGAGAAGAAGCAGTTAGAGATCCGTCAGAAGATCATTGAGCGGTCAGGGTTTGAGGAAGTGTTTTCTACTGATGACAACTCCAATCATTCTGAGTACAATTCCATCAAAGATGCAGTTCAGTACAGGAACAACTACCGATGAACATTCTTTTTGAAAAGTGCGAAAAAGAAAAAGCAGAAGACAGAGGTCTTCCTTACACTGCCTATTTGATTACATACAAAGTCGATGGAGTTGAGACATACGACATTGCTACCTGTGGAAAAACTACCGATCTGTTTGACCACTATTACGACACCTATAAAAAAGATTTTATTAGGTTTGACCAAGCACAAGGTAGAGTCAGTCCTAAACTTTACGGTTACAAATCTCCAGAAACTTCTAAAAAACGGTAATGGCTTTTTTAGTCCACAACTTACCTCCTATACCTGTCAAGGTTAGGAAAGAGTTTCTTTATGATCATGAATATGGACATGGAGAATTTACTGAAGGTATTTGGGTAAGTGTCAAGAGTGTTCAGTACAAAGCACTTTATTTTGAAACTATGCTTCCTGAGTATGGTGCTTTATTTGATAAACTACCTTTGAGTGCATTTGTTTGGAAAGAAGATCATGGCGATCTTTCACTAGATACGCTACAATTGTGGGACTGCTTTGATTACAATCTTACTGTAATTGAAAAACCTATACTTTCACGTTGTGAATTCTTTGGTAAAGATAAGCAGATGCACCCTGGTGAATACATGTTCACCATAGATACTTGCCATAGCGAGTCATCTACACTAGACACTGGTTTCAGTCAAGATGATCCTGAGCACAAGTCTTTCAACATCATTAGACTTGACAACGGACAATTTGCTGCTCAACCAAACAATCGTGTCATCTGGAAAGACATGAGTCTTATTCCAGCAGGCACAAAAATGCCAGACTTCAAAGTTTGTACTCAAAACTACCGAGTTGAAAACTCGGATAAGTGGACAGTAGGACACTCTGAAGAATGGATGTACAAAACAGAGGACGGAGCATGAAAATTCTCACTCTTGAGGATTACGAAAAGGCTGGTGAATTATTCTGGCCAAAGTATTGGTACGTTGCTAAGGAACTTGGCGAAGGTGCTAAATCAGAAGACATCTTGAAAGTCATGGAGTCACTCGGTGGGGTTGCTCTAAAACTTGCAACAGAAAATAAAGAAGGACCCTTTGGTTTCAACAAAAAAAATGATCAATGAAAGTTGCTATCATCACAGACCAGCACTTTGGATTCAAGAAAGGATCCAGACTGTATCATGAATACTTTCTAAAATTCTATGAAGAAACTTTCTTTCCTATGTTGGAAAGAGAAGGTATCAAAACTGTACTTGACCTTGGAGATACTTTTGACAACCGTAAAGGTGTTGATTTATATTCTCTGGACTGGGCGAAAAGAAATTATTTCGACCGTCTTCGATCTATGGGGATATCTGTGGTTTCTGTTGTGGGCAATCACACCGCCTTCTATAAAAACACTAATGACATCAATACTATCGATCTACTCTTACGAGAGTACGATAACGTTCGTATTATTGGTGACTGCGAAGAAGTAGATATTGGTGGTCTTCCTGTTCTATTCATTCCTTGGATCAATCAGGAAAACAAAGAGCACACATATAAAACAATCAAAGAGTCCAAAGCAAAAGTTGCTATGGGTCATTTGGAACTCAATGGTTTTGTTGCTACTCATGGTCATGTCATGGAGCATGGTAATGACATTGAGGTTTACAAGAAATTTGACCGTGTTCTTTCAGGACACTTCCATACTAGGTCTAGTAATGGACAAATCTATTACATCGGTAATCCATACGAGATGTTCTGGAGTGATGTAAATGATAAGCGTGGGTGTGTGATCTTCGATACCGAAGACTTCACCATGAAGAACGTAGATAATCCAAACACTTTATACAAAGTGATCAAGTATTCTGACACTCCCCGTCAGTTGTTCAAGTTCAGTGAGTATTCGGGAAAGATTGTCAAGGTAGTTGTATTCAAGAAGAGTAGTGATAAAGAATACAATCGTTTTATGGCGGCACTTGCAAAGGTAAACCCAGTTGAGATCAAGGTTATTGAAAAGTCAGAGTACATCTTTATGGATGCTGACTTTGCTGAACAGACAGAAGATACTATGACTCTGTTGAATAAGTACGTAGATGAATTAGAGACAAATCTAAATAAATCTAAGATCAAAGATATACTTACTGAAGCATACCAACTAGCGTGCGAGGGTATCTAAGTGCACATAATCACCCCGATAGAAACTAAGAACGAAGGCGCATTTGCCGTTGTTGATGAAACGGGTGAGAAAGTTGTATTCTTTTTTGTAGAACGTGACGATGCAGAAAGATATGTTATGATGTTAGAATGTAATGGACTCGATTCTGAAATGGAAGTTGTAGACATTGCTGACAAAGCTGCTATTGCAGCATGTGAACGAACGGGTACTAAGTACGCGATCATCAATAAGAATGACCTTGTAATCCCTGTTGAATGATTCTCTTCAAAGAAATTCGTTATAAAAACTTTTTATCATCTGGGAATCATTTTACTAAAATCAATCTAGACACAAGCAAGGATACCTTGATTGTTGGTCAGAATGGTGCAGGTAAAAGTACAATTCTTGATGCACTGACCTTCTCACTGTTTAGTAAACCTTTTCGTAAGGTGAACAAACCGCAACTGGTCAACAGTGTCAATGAACGTGACTGCCTAGTAGAAATCTTGTTTGTCATTGGCACGACTGAGTACAAGGTGGTTCGTGGAATCAAACCTAATATTTTTGAGATCTATAAAGACGGATCTAAATTCAATGAAGATTGTGATGCTAAAGAGCAGCAGCAATTCCTTGAAAAGCAAATCCTCAAACTGAACTACAAATCGTTTACTCAGATCGTCATCCTGGGTAGTGCTAGTTTTGTACCGTTCATGCAACTCTCAGCAGCACACCGCAGAGAGGTCATAGAAGACCTCCTAGACATCTCTGTGTTCTCATCCATGTCTGAGATCATCAAAGGGCGTCTGAAGGACTCCAAGGATGGTCTGAAGGTGCTAGAGTTGAAGAAGGAATCTGTAGCAGACAAAATTCTGATGCAGAAACGGTTCATCAAAACTCTGGAGGAGTCTTCTCAAAATGATATCACTTCCAAACAGGAGGAGATCCAGTTACTGGATCAAGAGTCAGGGGACTACCAAATCAAGATTGCGGATCTCCTGGAAGAAAGCGAAGACCTTCAAACAGCAATCCAAGGATTTACTTCTTCAGGCGATACTGTAAAGAAACTGAATCAATTCAAAGCAAAACTTCAAACAAAAGAACTTAGTTCATCAAAAGAGATCAAGTTCTTTGAAGAAAATACGGTATGCCCTACATGTACACAAACCATTGATGATGCATTTAGGGTAAATAAGATTGAACATCTCCAGCAACTTCTAATAAAGCACGTTGATAGTCTTACTCAAATTGAGAACGCAATCACTGCTGAGGAGGAGAAAGAACAACAGTTTCTTACTCTGCAAAAGGAGATCACTACCATCACGCATGAAATTTCTCAGTACAATCTTAGAATCTCTAATTCAAGAAAACGAAAGTCAACTCTGGAATCAGAAATTCAAAACCTTACCGATAGCATTGAGAACCGATCTACTGAAGACGACAAACTATCAGAATACAAGGAGAAATTGCGAGCGGTACTGCAGAAATTAGAAGAAACTAATAATACGTTTGACTATTTGACTCAAGGTAATTTACTACTAAAAGACGATGGCGTAAAGAGTTCGATTATTAGGAAGTATCTTCCGATGATCAACAAACTCGTCAACGATTACTTGCAGCGGATGGATTTCTATATCAACTTCACGCTGGACGAGGAGTTCAACGAGAAGATCCAGACCCCTGTGCATGAGAAGTTCTCGTATGCATCCTTTAGTGAAGGAGAAAAGATGAGGATTGACCTTGCTCTCTTGTTCACGTGGAGGGAGATTGCTCGTATGAAGAATAGCGTCGTCACCAATCTTCTTATTATGGACGAGGTGTTTGATTCATCTCTTGATGGGTTTGGAACTGAAGAGTTTTTGAAAATTGTTCGCTTTGTGATAAAAGATGCTAATGTGTTTATCATTTCCCATAAGAACGAACTGTTTGACAAGTTCGACCATAGTCTTGAATTCAAGAAAATTGGTGGGTTTTCACAACTAGCTTGACAACTCACCAGAAAAGATGTACTCTAAATAAGTATTCGTGCTTAGTCACGAATCTTTACACTACGTGGTCCTGTCGAACCACTTCCATCTACGGGATATTTCCGTAAGTAACCTAACAACCATGATCAAGCCTTTTCTCGCAGCCTCTGCTGCTCTGTTCGCTTCAGCCGGTGCAGTATTTGCTGGACCCTATGTCAACGTAGAATCCAATGCCTCCTGGACGGGTGCGGATTACAATTCGGCCACCACAGATTTTCACGTGGGGTACGAAGGACTTCTGGGTGACTCTGCTTCATACTACGTTCAAGGCGGCGCTAGTGTAGTCTCCCCTGACGGCAGCGAAAGCGACACCGTTCCTTCTGGTAAGGCAGGCGTCAATTTCGCTGCTACTGAAGCAGTAGGTGTCTATGGTGAAGTCTCCTTCTTGGGAAGTGGAGACAGTGCTATCGACCGTGGATACGGTGGTAAACTCGGAGTCAAGTACAATTTCTGATCAGAAGTAAAGTACAACTTCTAATTTTACAGGGGGGTCTTCGGACCCCCTTTTTTTCTAAATAGCCTCGAATATTATTAGTCTGGCATGGTTATCCCTCAAACAGGGAGTCAACTATCAACCCAACAGGCACCTGAGAAGCGAAGTTCATCTTTGAAATGGTTTGCCTTAGGGCTTGGTGGATTACTTGGCATTTCTCATCTCGCCATGATTGGTATGCTTGTAGGTAACAAGCAGATGGTTTACCCCAACCTCAATCTTCCCGTAAGCGACTATACTTCTTATGAAGCGGAGGTAGGACCCCAAGGTTATCGGGTCAAGTACAACTCCAATGATCCAAAAACTCTCAGTAGAGTTCAGGAATTAGAACTGGATAAGTCTGCTGAACGACCTGGAGGTCTTTTTGGTGGTGGAAGTCCCCGAAGAAGTTCTGAGAAACGTACTCAGAAAAGTGTAGAAGAATATACAATGCAGGGTACTCTCAACATGCAGAATGAGGGTGGTCTCCCAAAGATCATTGCAGCATCAGACCTGAACGTCGCGTGTATCGAGGCGGTCGGTGGTGGCAAGAGCCAAGGAAAACTCCTAGGTGCTAGTCTTGGTGCTGCGGCTGCTCCCGCTTTCATGGGGATTCCTATTGTTGGACCTCTTTTAGGTGGTATTGTTACTATGTTCTCCTCTGATAAAGCAGCCGAAATTGGTGGCAACATGGCAGAAAACTTCTCGGATGACTGCTAATCTTCATATCAATGCAGGGGCAGCGTACTCAGGTACAAAACCCCTGTGTTATAGCATTGAAAAAACTGGGTATGCACCTATGGGGGAGGATCGGAAAACAGAACCGAACCTCCTTTATTATTTGTCCCTTCAAGAGTCAGAGGCACAGTGGTACTGGGAGTCTCAGCATAGTCATAGGACCCAATCCTACATCAAAAAGAATTACACACTCTCTGACTACATTGAGTATGTGAAGAATAGAAATGGGTTGTTGGATTTTTCTAATAGCAATCAAGCATTACCTGATTATTTCCTGAAAATTATTGCCCCAATACTTCAAAAAGAATTCAATGTTACTGTCACGCTAATCTGGAGAGACCCTGTTAGGAGATCTTATTCTCAACTCTCAGACATCTATCAAAAGAAAACTGGCAAGAAACAAACTCCTCAGTGGAAAATTCACAAGACATCTAATCTCAAAAAAGATCTAGCGGAAAGGCGTAAGTGGAGAGAAATTTCTGATAAATTTCCTACTAGCATTTCTTTTTGGAAACACTGTGTCGAGAATAGAGACTGGCATATCTGTGACTATGCAGAAATCTATAAACGCTGGCAGTGCTTTGACAATATTCAACACCTGATCATGGAAGACTTGTGGTCATGTGATTCTGAACTCCTTCTGTTGGAAGAACTTCTTGACCGCCCTGTCGGTGTTCTATATGATAATGCTTACTGTTCTGCTGGGATTGCTGAAGGTCATCAGCAAACTGATATGGAAGTTTTGAGTGAAGAAGATATTGCCTGGGGTCAAGATCAAATGTCATGGGTATATAATAATTTCAAAGATAGTTTTGGTTATATACCTTCTTCGTGGTAGTCTGTAATTATGAAATTCCTAACGAATCCAGGTACGCTAACTTCCCTTCTAATGTTGGGAACGCTAGCACTGATAGGGGCACTGCATAACCATGCCCACTTCACAATGGATAAGGATGCAGATGCTTATGTGAGGCAGTGGTGTAGAGCATCAGCAGAAAACAAAAAGACCTGCATCAGTTATGGCGGAAACATGGACTATTGACAAAACTTTATCTTTACTATATACTATGTGAAGAATCATTACGGAACGTATCATGACTGTTACAACTGAGGATGGTGGACGTACAAACATGTATGCCACAGAACCTAGGATGTATATTTCAGAGACTGACGCAGAGCGTTATGGTTCCGAGACATATGCAGAACGTGCCGAAAAACTAAATGGACGTACTGCTATGGTTGGATTTGTTGCTGCTGTTGTCTCTTATGCTTTCAGTGGTAGCGTATTCTTTTTTGGTGCGTTCGGATTCTAATGATTGAACTTCTCACTTATTATGTGATTGGCGGTGCTCTTATTATTGGACCACCTGCAATCTTCCTGATCATTGCTATGATGGGAGCTATCCAAAATACGAAAGGTCGTATGGTTGGATACAAAGACCACAAAACTTACGGTGATAGTTCTATCTACGACCCATCACCAAAATTACCAGTAGATCAAACCAAATTTTACCTCACTTTAGGAGAACATTCGTGAAAGAAGCAGAACGTATCAACGGTTGGGCAGCAATGCTTGGTGTAATTGCAGCAATGGGTGCTTATGCATCTACAGGACAAATCATTCCAGGTATTTGGTAATGGCATTTATAGCAGTAGCACTACTGTTGCTAATTCCAATTGGTGCAGCAGTTAGGAAATCGTCATGAGTATAGAATGGGCACAGACAGTTATTTTTCTCGTGGCACCATTTTTCTTTATGTTACTGTTGATTGAAACTGAGGATGACGATGGTCCACCAGACGGTGGACTAATGACACCAGTATTTCAAGGGACTACTTGATTAGTCCCTTTTTTTGTGCTATAGTTTAGCCTGTAAACTTCATTATGAAACTCCGAGATACTATGAGACTGTCAGAAAAGACACTAAAGATTCTGCAGAACTTTACGACGATCAATCAGTCTCTCTTCTTCAAAGAAGGTAATAAACTGCGAACAATTTCTGTCATGAAGAACGTTCTGGCAGAAGCGGAGATCGAGGAGTACATTCCTCGCGACTTTGCAATCTACGACCTACCTCAGTTTTTGAATACACTGTCTCTGTACAGGTCTCCTGAGGTGGATGTTTCTACCAACACATCTCATGCCATTATCAAGGATGGTAACAACCGGGCAAAATTCTTCTTCTCTGATCCTAGTGTGATCGTTGCTCCTCCTGAAAAGGAGATGCAATTGCCAAGCGAAGATGTTTCTTTTGCACTGACTGAAGCCGACCTGATTCGGATTCTAAAGTCTTCTTCTATCATGCAACTTCCCGATATGTCGGTGGTTGGTGAAGATGGGAGCGTAAAACTTGTGGTATCTGATAGGAAAAACGATACATCTAACGAGTATTCAATCCAAGTTGGTCAGACCGATCGATCGTTCTCCTTCAATTTCAAGATTGAGAACATTCGTTTGATCCCTAAAGACTATCAAGTAATTATTTCTGCCAAGAATTTGGCAAAATTCTCCAATAAAGATTACAACCTCACTTACTTTATTGCTCTTGAGCCGGACTCTTCCTGCGAATAAACATGGTTACTTCACATGGGCATTGGTTAGGTCAACTTTCTCTAGCGTTAGAGAAACTTGATTGGCCTAATGATGCAGAGATCTTAGTAGAAATTGGTGGCACTCAAGTAAGTGGCATTGAACAACCAGAAGGTTACAATGAGAAGTGGGCATCTCCATTTGGTCATCGTAAGTACAACAAAGATGCCTTTATTGTTATCAAACAAAAAGAAACTGTAATTTCTAGTAAACCACCAGCACCGAAAGAACCTGATGAGTCAAAATGAAAACTTCTTTTGTGAAGTTGATGACGATGGAATTTTGACTTTCCCTCAAGAACTCCTTGAGAAAACTGGTTGGAAGGAAGGAGACGTGTTAGAGTGGACTCCTAATGATGATGGGTCTTTTTCTTTGAGGAAACAGAATGAGTGATGAATTTCTTTGGGTCGAAAAGTATCGACCTAAAACAATTGATGAGTGCATTCTTCCCAAGTCGATAAAGACGACTTTTACGGAGTTTGTAAATAGCGGTGAGATTCCTAATCTATTGCTTTCTGGTCCACCTGGAATAGGTAAGACGACAGTAGCAAAGGCATTATGTCTTGAACTTGGAGCTGACTGCTATGTCATCAACGGATCAGATGAAGGAAGATTCCTGGACACGGTTCGTAATAAAGCAAAGAATTTCGCTTCAACTGTTTCTCTTACGTCTGAATCTAAGCACAAGGTCATCATCATTGATGAGGCAGATAATACTACACATGATGTACAACTCCTCCTCCGAGCTAACATCGAGGCGTTTTACAACAACTGTAGGTTTATCTTCACGTGCAATTACAAGAACAAAATTATTGAACCTCTCCACAGCCGATGCGCGGTGGTCGATTTCGGAGTTACAGGGAAAGAAAAACAACTGATTGCTGCTGGTTTCTTCAAGCGGTTGACTCAGATTCTTCAGATGGAGGGTGTTGAGTATGAACCAAAAGTTGCAGTAGAACTTATCAATAAACACTTTCCTGATTGGAGACGTGTATTGAATGAGTGTCAAAGATATGCAACTAGTGGTAGAATAGATACAGGAGTTCTAGCAGACTTTAGTAACGTACAGGTCAATGAATTAGTTTCTTATATTAGTAAGAAGCAGTACCCCAATGTGCGGAAGTGGATTGTTCAAAATTTAGATAATGATCCCAATACAATCCTTAGAAAATTGTATGACTCAATCTATGAGCATATGAAACCAAAGTCTATTCCTGAGGCGGTACTAATTATTGCAAAATACCAGTACCAGTCTGCTTTTGCAGCAGATCAAGAGATCAATCTCTTAGCAGCAATGACAGAAATTATGGTCAACTGCGAATTCAAGTAATCTAATCAGTTCAATGAAGTGTCTTGTAACAGGCGGTGCTGGATTCATCGGATCCCATATCGTTTCACGTCTTCTTCGTGATAATCATGAAGTCGTAGTCATTGATAACGAATCAGCGGAAGCAAACGATGCTTTCAACTGGTACGAGAATGACGTAGAGAACCATATCGAAGACATTCGTGACATCGAAGCATGTCGCCATATCTTCAAGGGTGTTGAGGTTGTGTTCCATTTGGCAGCACACTCTCGAATCCAATTAGCAATGGAGAATCCTTTTGATTGTGTTACCACAAACGTGGTAGGAACCTGCAACATGCTTGAACTTGCACGAGAAGTAGGTGTGAGTAGGTTTATCAATTCTTCTACTTCTTCTTCGTATGGTTTGAATAATCAACCACCTTTGATTGAGTTCATGCCTTCTGATTGTTTGAATCATTATTCAGCAAGTAAGGTATCTGCAGAGAAGTTCTGTTATATGTACTATCGTTTGCATATGTTGCGGACAGTATCTCTCCGATACTTCAACGTTTACGGTCCTCGTCAACCTTTGAAGGGACCATATGCACCGGTCATTGGTCTGTTCCAAGAACAGAAACGTCGTGGTGAACCTATGACCATCGTTGGTGATGGTGAGCAACGTCGTGACTTCACTCACGTCGATGATGTAGTCGAGGCAAACATTTGTGCCATGAATAATTTGATTTCTATTGAATCAATCAACATTGGTACAGGAACTAATTACTCTATGAATCAAGTTGCTGACATGATTGGCGGTGATAGAGTTTATATCCCAGCACGTAAAGGAGAATCTAGAGAAACTCTTGCGGATATCTCAAGAGCTAAATCTATGCTAGGATGGGAACCTAAGATTACATTAGAGGATCAACTTACAAATCATGATCAACTTTGACAATATCAATCTTGAAGAATTTTTTGGTTGCGTTGACGCAACTAATACTCCTCAGATGAAGTCAAATACTTTCAAGACAATTCGTACATGGTTACAAGAAAATTCATTCGCTAAGTGGAGTAACGGACAAGTAGATTACGTTGGTGATTACATGGATGGTGTGGACTTCAAGTCTGCTGAACATAATTACGAGATGAAAGGAACTCTCGGTATGTTCAATAAGAATGGCAGCACCAAAAGTGTTGTGTTGAAAAACTTCCGAGGTGATGTCTCATTTGTAGATAAAACCTTTGACTACATGCTTTTGGTGGACACTAGGAATATGTCTATCGCAGTCACTGATTGGGAAACTGTTGAGAAACGTACCTATTACACTCCATCTTCCCCTTGTGCCAAGTTCAAACTAGAACCGGGGGACTATACTATGCTGGCAGAGAACGTCACTCCTTCTACTAAAAACACTACAGCAGACGTTCTCCTCAATAACTTCCAAGACATTCTTTGATGGCACTCGCCAAAACTCCTCTTCGTTATCCCGGTGGTAAATCCCGTGCAACTACACAGATCTACAATCATCTGCCTCGCCTGTCTGGTTATAGGGAGTATCGTGAATGTTTCTTGGGTGGAGGATCAATGGCGATCTTCATCACACAAAAATACCCTACCCTCCCCGTCGTCTGTAGTGACCTCTACGAACCCTTAGTCAACTTTTGGATCCATCTTCGCGACGACGGGGAAAAGATGGCAGAAGATCTTCTAAAACTAAAGCGACAGCACGACAATCATGAGTCTGCTCGTGAACTATTCATCGAATCTAAGAGACTACTCAATGACGAATCCAATAATGACTCTTTACTGCGTGCTGTCAGTTTTTATATTATCAATAAGTGTTCTTTTTCTGGTCTCACCGAGTCGTCCTCCTTCAGCAAACAAGCAAGTGTCTCCAACTTCAGTGAACGGGGCATCATGCGACTGCCAACAACTTCCAAAATAATTCGTAATTGGACTATCTTACATCAGTCTTACGAGAAGTTATTGGAAGGAGATGATGCTTTGGTATACCTTGACCCTCCCTATGACATCAAGGACAACTTGTATGGTAAGAAAGGTGGTATGCATAAAGGATTTGATCATGATAAGTTTGCTCGTGACTGCTGCTGGTCTAGCAACGATTGCATCATTAGTTACAACTCAGATCAACTAGTCCAAGAACGATTTGAAAATTGGAAAGCAGCAGAGTTTGATCTTACATACACCATGAGATCAGTCGGTGAGTATATGAAGGATCAAACAAAAAGAAAAGAGTTGTTACTTATGAACTATTAGGAAGGTACCTAGATAGTAATGCATGACTGAACTTATGCTTTCTACAAAATATCGCCTGCGTCTTGAAGGTATCTGTAGAAAGATTGTACTTGGCGAAGAAGTTCCTTTAGATGACATGATCTGGGCAAACAAGATGTCCAAGGCAAACACCACTGCTAGAACGTGGTTGAATCGTGCAAGAAGAGAAGTAATGAATCCTGGTGATGGTCTTTACAATGATTTGAATTTGGGATCACCAGATCCATCTGATCACAAAACTGCATTTGGTGATGCTGATGATATAATGGAGTGGTTCCGCGAAGATCGTAGCGATGATTGGCGACAAAGAGACTAGTCTCCAAGCATGGTTCAAGAAACTTTCAAAACCTAGTGAGTTGTTTGGTGGAATGCCACCATGCCCTTTTGCCAAATCTGCCTTTCTAAAAAATAAGGTTGAGGTAATCGACTATGTAGACTTCCCGCAGATTGTGGGATACATGGCACAGGAATGGAATAAAGAGGTAGTTATATTTGTCATGCAGGATCAGAGTGCCGAGTGGGTAACAGATCTAGCAGAAAAATGCAATAGGGTTTACCCCGAGTTTTTATTTTTAGAAGAGCATCCTGATCTTGTAGAGGAAGTTGGTGGTATGCTTTTGAACAGTGGACTTGTTCTCCTTCTAGTACAGAAAAGAAATGAGTTAGAGGAAGCTAGAGATGAATTGAAAAAGACCAATTATTATGATAAGTGGACAAATGAATTGAAGGAAAGAATTTTCAACCGATAGATACTGTGGTATACTGTTAGCATTCATTGTTTCTGATGGAAAAACCTGCTGACTTGTGGCAAGATATGGCAACCCTCAATGCATTGTATGAGGAGTTATGCTGGGATCCTGGAGTAGTTCTAGAATTTATTCCTGACTACGAGAACAACTGTATTATTATTCGCAAACAGAATGCCTGAATTGAAGGATTGGTTGAAGTCAATCAACGAGACTAAGACTAATCTTATTGATGAAGATCCACTCCTAGAGTCCAAGTATCTTCCCTATATTATCAATCGATGTTTGTCTGGGCATATTGACTCATTGATGTTTGTCAATGAAATGAATATCAATCATTCTCTTGAGTATAAATTACAATACGATTTTTTACTAAATACTCTGAGATCTAAGAAGAGATTTTCTCCTTGGGTCAGAAAAGATGAGCTAGTGAATCTCCAGATTGTCAAAAAATACTATGGGTATTCTGACGATAAGGCAAAGCAAGTGCTTCCTCTTTTATCTAACGAACAGTTAGACATTATTCGACAAAAACTTGAGACCGGAGGGTTGCAATGAATAGTGGAGAACCAATTTACGAATGGTCCCCTGCAAAAATGATTGAAGTGGTTCTGCAAGAACCCGACGACTTTCTAAAAGTACGTGAAACACTGACTAGAATCGGTGTTGCTTCCCGTAAAGAAAAGAAACTCTATCAGTCTTGTCATATTCTGCATAAGCAAGGTAGATATTTTATCGTTCACTTCAAGGAACTGTTTGCTCTGGATGGTAAGAGAGCGAACTTGACCATCAATGATGTGCAACGTCGTAATCGTATTGTCAATCTCTTAGTTGATTGGGGATTAGTCTTGATCTCTGAAGAGAACCTTGCAAATATTGCAGAGGTTTCACCACTGAATCAAATCAAAGTGATTTCTTTCCGTGAAAAAGGTGAGTGGTCATTAGAGACTAAGTACAATATTGGTAAGAAGAAAACCCAAGAAGACTGAGTTAGGTTATAAATAAGTGTGGATGCCTTCGGGGTCCACACAAAAAACATCTGCCTTTACAGGAGATCTACTATGTCTAACATCGAGAAATTTCGTGCAGCCGGTCTGCCGGATCTAATTGATCGTATCAATAAGAATTCGCTTGGTTGGGATACATCATTCAACCAATTTTGGGAGTCCAACACGGTTGGTAACTATCCTCCCTATAACATTATCCAACTCAGTAACCACGAAACACGCCTAGAGATTGCACTGGCGGGGTTCAAGAGAGAGGAAGTCAAAGTATACTCTGAGTATGGCAAACTTGTCGTACAAGGTAATCATGAAAGTGAGGATCCACGAGAAGCAAAGGTTGAGTATGTGCACCGTGGTCTTGCCAACCGTAGCTTTGAGCGTGCTTGGACGCTTAGTGAGGACGTAAAAATCGATAGTGTTACTTTTGAAGATGGACTTTTGATCGTAACACTAAAGAAAATTGTTCCTGATCATCATGCCCGAAAGGAGTACCTCTAAATACTACGATGACAGTCGTAATTTAGTGTACAATAGAGTCCTTCATCATATCAAAGCATCAGATCTGCGGGAAACTGCAGGTCTGACTTTGCGTTTTAGGGATGACTTGAATCCTAAGTTTTGGATTGCGGGTAAACTGAGACCAGAAGTGCGCCGTGCACTGATGAATTTTGCAAAAGCGTTTGCAGATTTTGTTGATCTGGAAGATTCTGCAATCCAAGACGTGTTGATGCTTGGTGGTAATGCTGGATACAACTATACTCAGTACAGTGACATTGATGTTCACCTCGTTATCGATCCAAAACTTATACCAAAATGTGATCCGGATCTAATCTCGGATTATTTTATGGACAAGAAGACGTTATGGGAACTAACTCATGATGTCAAAGTCTTTGGAGCACCTGTAGAACCATACATTGAACGCCCTGGTATTACTAGAAAGGTAAGTCAAGGTGTTTATAGTGTTCTAAAAAACAAGTGGGTGCAGGAACCGCAAAAATTTGATGGTGATATTGATGAATTTGAACTGACTAAGAAAACAAACAACCTGAAGAACAAGATTGACATCTTGATTCAGACAGAAAAACCTGAAGCACTCAAGTCAATCGTCAAGAAACTCCGCGCCGCACGTTCATCCTCGCTTGATAAGTATGGTGAGTATGGTTTTGAGAACCTTGTTTTCAAAGAGTTGCGAAACTCTGGGTATATTGATAAGATGCGTAAGTCCATGGTACAATTGAAGAACAGAAGATTATCCCTTCCATGATCCAAATTTTAGTATTGAAGAATGATTTGGTCCTAATCTCACGAGTAGAGGAGATTGGTACTGAATTGGGGGAACCCGACTGCAAACTCATCAAACCTTATAAGGTTATCTTGCATGAGGGTGGGTGTACCGATGACGTAACTTACGAATCGTGGCCAGAGTTTACAGAGCAAAAGGAATTGATGATTCACTCTGATAGTATTCTGACCATAGTTGAACCTAACAAGCATCAACTTGAAAAATACCAGCAGGTTACCGCTGAATGAGGTTTTACACTAACGTGCAGATGGTCGGCAACGATTTTCTGGTCCGTGGGTATGAAAACGGTAGTCCTATCAAAACTAGAGAGAGCTATCAACCTACATTATTTGTTCCATCACGTAAGAAAACTCATTTCAAAACACTGGACGGCAAGTATGTCCAGAGCATTCAACCAGGTACAGTTAGGGATTGTCGTGAGTTCTACAAAACTCATGGTGACGTAGAGAACTTCGATATCTACGGTAATAATCGGTACGTATACCAGTACATATCTGATAAGTATCCAGAAGACGAGATCAAGTTCGACATCAAAAAGATGAAGGTGGTTACCATCGACATCGAGGTGTCTGCTGAGAAAGGATTTCCTACAGTAGAGAACTGTGATGAGGAAATGCTTTGCATTACCCTACAGAATTACGCTACGAAGCGTATTCTTACCTTTGGTGTGGGTGCATATAATAATACTGACCCTATGGTCAAGTATGTGCAGTGTAATGATGAGTATGATTTACTTCAACACTTCATTACATATTGGCAGAGTGAGACTCCTGATGTGGTAACCGGGTGGAACTGTCAATTGTACGACATTCCGTACCTATGTAAGCGCATCACACGTGTCTTGGGTCAGAAGATGTGTAAGAAGATGTCTCCATGGGGTCTAGTGACTGCTGAGGAGATGTTTATTATGCATCGTGAGCGCCTTGTCTATGACATTGCAGGTGTTACAGTCCTTGATTACATGGACTTGTACAAAAAATTTACCTATAAGGCACAAGAAAGTTATAGATTAGATTACATTGGTGAAGTTGAACTTGGTGAGAAGAAGTTAGATCACTCTGAGTACGATAGTTTCAAGGATTTCTATGCTAACGACTGGCAAAAGTTTGTCAGGTACAACATCCAAGACGTGAGATTGGTTGACTCCCTTGAGGAGAAGATGAAACTGATCGAACTTGCTATCACTATGGCATATGATGCCAAGGTGAACTTCACAGACGTGTTCTATCAGGTACGGATGTGGGACATGATCATCTATAACGACCTGAAGAAAAAAGGTATCGTTATTCCACCCAAAGCAGACGAAGTAAAGAATGAAAAGTATGCTGGTGCCTATGTAAAAGAACCAAAACCTGGCATTTATGAATGGGTTGTGAGTTTTGACTTGAACTCATTGTATCCACACCTCATCATGCAGTACAATATCTCTCCTGAGACACTGTTAGATGAGAGATACCCCTCTGTCAGCGTCGATAAACTACTGAATAAGGAAGTAGACCTGTCGGGTCTTGAGGACGTTACTGTGTGCCCTAATGGCGCTATGTTTACCACTAAAACACGTGGGTTCCTGCCCAAATTGATGGACAGGATCTACAGTGAACGGGTGGTCTTCAAGAAAAAGATGATCCAAGCAAAGAAGGAGTACGAAAAAAATCCTACGAAGGCGTTGGAGAAAGAAATTGCCAGGTGTAACAACATTCAGATGGCAAAGAAGATCCAACTAAACTCTGCTTATGGTGCCATTGGCAACAATTACTTCCGGTATTACAAACTAGAGAACGCTGAGGCGATTACTCTGGGGGGTCAGTTCAGCATCCGTTGGATTGAAAACCGGATGAATCTATATCTAAACAAATTACTCAACACTAAAGACCATGACTACGTCATTGCTTCCGATACTGACAGTATCTATTTGTGTCTTGATTTACTTGTCAATAGTGTATTTGATGTACAAAAAGTTTCTAAAGAGAGGATTGTTGACTTCCTCAATGACGCCTGCGAGAAGCGATTTGAACCATACATATCGAAATGCTACGAGGAACTCTCGACGTATGTGAATGCATACGATCAGAAGATGTTCATGAAGAGAGAAACTATTGCTGAACGTGGTATTTGGACTGCCAAGAAGCGATATATCCTCAATGCATGGGATATTGAGGGTGTGAGGTTTGCTGAACCAAAACTCAAGATCATGGGTATCGAAGCAGTCAAGTCATCTACCCCTGCACCTTGCCGTCAGATGATCAAAGACGCTTTGAAGATCATCATGACTAAAACTGAAGATGATGTAATTGATTACATTGATAAGGTGCGTCGTGAGTTCAAAAAAATGGATCCTGCTGCTGTTTCTTTCCCCCGATCATGTAACAATCTGGACAAATATAAGAGTTCACTGTCCATTTATGGAAAGGGTACACCTATTCATGTCCGAGGTTCATTGCTTTACAACCATTACTTGAAGAAGCATAAGTTAGACTCTAAATATAATGCTATCAACAACGGCGACAAGGTAAAGTTCTGCTATTTGACCAAACCCAACCCAACTCAAGAGAATGTGATCTCTTTTGTGGGCGATTTTCCAAAAGAATTGGGTCTAGCAAACTATGTTGACTATACGTTGATGTTTGATAAATCATTTGTTGAACCGTTGAAGGCGGTTCTGGATGCTATTGGCTGGTCAGTTGAGAAAACTGCAACGCTGGACCTTTTCTTTGTCTGATGCTATAATCAAACTACTCTGAGACTCTATGGAACTTCCTATTACTGATAAAGAACTAGTAACAATCATCAACGCTCTGCGTCTTGGTGGTGACACTTCTCTTTATCAAAAACTGAATACTATTCACCAAATCCGTAAGGATAATCCTGGTGGTCCGTACAAAAAAATTGCTAGAGAGCAGTTCGGTTACGTTATCTAATGTTTTTTGAAAAAGTGAGTCTGGTAACAGGCGGGTTTGACCCTATTCATAGTGGTCATTTGCATTATTTTGACTGTGCTAAAGATTTTTCAGACTACCTGGTGGTAGGTTTGAATGGTGATCCCTGGTTGAAACGTAAGAAAGGTCAGTATTTTCAGTCTTGGACTGAGCGTGCTGACATCGTTCGCCATTTGGATATGGTTGACGCTGTGGTATCATGGGACGACGCTGATGACAGTGCCTGTGGTGCTATTGCTAAGTCCTTAGAGATTGCAGAGACAGTTGTCTTCTGTAATGGTGGTGATCGTGGTGCTGATAACACTCCAGAACTCCAACGATATAAAGATGACCCACGTGTTATCTTTGAATGGGGTGTTGGAGGACAAGAAAAAATGAATAGCAGTTCGTGGATTCTCCACGGATATTTTGAGAGGCAACGCAAACTACTAGGTATTTGACATGGACTTTTTCAAAGACATCATCAAGGAGATTGGAGATGACTTCACCAAACTCGCATCGGATGTTGACGATACGGAGCGATTTGTTGACACTGGTTCTTACATTTTCAATGCCCTTGTTAGTGGCAGCATTTATGGGGGAATTAGTGGTGACAGAATTACCGCTATTGCAGGTGAAACCTCAACAGGTAAAACTTTCTTCTCTCTCGCTGTAGTCAAAGATTTTCTAGAGAAGAACCCTGATGGTGGGGTCATGTATTTTGATACAGAATCTGCTATCAAGAAGAACATGCTGGTGGCACGTGGCATTGACTTGCAGAGGTTTGGTCATGTGCAGGTTGTAACAATTGAGCAGTTCCGAAACCGAGCACTAAAGATTGTAGACAAATACCTAAGTATTCCTGAAGGTGATCGCAAACCCATGATGTTTGTCCTAGATTCTCTAGGCATGCTTTCCACTGAAAAGGAGATCAGAGATGTCCTTGAAGACAAGCAAACTCGCGACATGACTAAAAGTCAACTTGTCAAGGGTGCTTTCCGTATGCTCACACTCAAACTAGGTCAAGCTCATGTGCCGCTCATTGTCACCAACCATACGTATGATGTCATCGGAGCTTACGTACCAACTAAAGAGATGGGAGGAGGTTCTGGACTCAAGTATGCAGCAAGTACAATCATCTATCTCAGTAAGGCAAAGGAGAAGGATGGAACAGAGATCGTCGGAAACATTATCAAGGCTAAGACAGTCAAGTCTCGTTTGAGTCGTGAAAATAAGGTTGCTGCTATTCGTCTTTATTACGACGAACGTGGTCTTGATCGCTACTACGGTCTACTGGATCTTGGTGAGTCCTCTGGTGTGATCAAGAAAGTTGGTAACAGGTATGAGATTGACGGTAAAAAGGTGTATGCTAAAGAGGTATACTCCAATCCTGAAAAGTATTTCACGGAAGATCTTATGTCTCAACTCGATGAGGCGGCACAAAAAGAGTTCACTTACGGTGGGGGTGAATGACCGAAAGGATCCCGCTAACGATCCTCAGCAATCTGGTCACAGATGAAAACTATGCACGGCAGGTACTGCCGTTCATAGAACCCGATTACTTTGAAGAAAGGACTGATCGGGTAGTCTTTGAGCAGGTTGCTTCTTTTCTATCTGAGTATGATGCTCTCCCTAGTAAGGAGGTTCTTCATATTGAGATTGAAAAACGGACAGATATTACTCAAGACGAGCACACCACTATCACTCAGTTGGTGTCCTCTTTGGAAGCAAGTGAGTCTGAGTCTAAGTGGTTGCTTGACACTACTGAATCGTGGTGTAAGCAACGTGCCATCTACCTAGCACTAATCAAAAGTATTCAGGTTGCTGATGGTGCTGATGAAAATCTCGCTCCCGATGCAATTCCTGGTATCCTTTCCGATGCTCTTGCTGTCGGGTTTGATCAAAGTGTCGGGCATGATTACCTTGACGATGCTGAGGCTCGCTATGAGTATTATCATCGGATTGAGAATAAAATTCCTTTTGATCTTGAATATTTCAATAAGATTACTTCGGGTGGACTCAGTGATAAGACTCTCAACATTGCTTTAGCTGGCACTGGTGTTGGTAAGTCTTTGTTCATGTGTCACCTTGCTGCTAGTGTTCTTCTCCAAGGGAAAAATGTTCTATACATTACAATGGAGATGTCTGAAGAGAAAATTGCAGAGAGGATTGACGCTAACCTTTTAGATGTCAACATCTCAGATATACAGAATGTACCTGAACAAACTTTCAAAAAGAAAATTGCAAAGATTGTATCCAAAACATCTGGTCATCTGATTGTCAAAGAATATCCTACTGCTTCCGCACATGTAGGACATTTTCGTGCACTGCTTCAGGAGTTGAAGTTGAAAAAATCCTTCATTCCTGATATAATATTTGTGGACTATCTCAACATATGTGCTTCATCTCGATATAGAGGTGCTGCCAATGTGAATTCTTATTCTTATGTCAAAGCAATCGCAGAAGAACTCCGGGGGCTCGCGGTCGAAACCGTTGTCCCAGTGGTCTCAGCTACGCAGACTACTCGCTCTGGTTTTTCTAGTTCAGATCCTAACCTTACTGATACTTCTGAATCATTTGGCCTTCCAGCTACCGCTGATCTTATGTTCGCTTTGGTTTCTACCGAAGATATGGAACGACTTAGCCAAATAATGGTCAAGCAGTTGAAGAATCGTTACAACGATATCAACATGCACAAGAGGTTTGTCGTAGGGATTGACCGTGCTAAGATGAGACTGTACGACTGCGAGCAGACAGCACAGGATGACCTGGTTGACGACATCGTAGAAGTACAACACATGTCTAAAGAAGACAACACCAAATCCAAATCAAAATTCGACGACTTCAAATGGGAGTAGATTTTTCTAGTTACCAACACTTTGTAAACACAGTGACAAGTAAAGAATCACAAGATTCTGATGCTTTCATCTATCGTTTGCAAGAACTTGGTAGCGAAATTCCAATCCAACGTCTTCTAACTGCTGCTGTAGGCATCTCTGCTGAAGGTGGTGAGTTTACGGAGATCGTAAAGAAAATGATTTTCCAAGGCAAACCTGCTAATGAGGAAAACTTGTACCACCTAAAGCGGGAATTGGGTGATGTAATGTGGTATGTGGCACAAGCATGCATGGCACTGGACGTGGACATGAATGAAGTGCTAGATATGAATATCAAAAAACTGGAATCCCGTTTCCCCGAGGGTACTTTCAGTGAGTTCTATTCAGAGAATCGTAAAGATGGAGACATCTAATCTTTGCATAACCTGCATCAAAATTGGAGACAAATTTGATGCAGGTTATGTGAACAAACTCTATGATATGGTGCATCGTCAGATTGATGTACCATTTTTTTGTTTTACTGATAACCCTAGTGGCATCAAAGAAGGTGTTACTGTGGTTGAGATTGATGTTACTGAATATTCTCAATGGGAGAATTGGTGGCCAGCATGGTGGAAGATCAATATGTTTGTCCGCCCTGAAATACAGGACTTCAAACGTAAAATCTTCTTTGATTTGGATGTGATTATCCATGGAGATCTTAGTAAAATTTATGAATTCAATAGTCCATTTGCTTTGGTCTATTCTTCTTGGAAAGGATTACAATTCCAAGTCAAAAACCCAACCAAATCGATGTTCAATTCCAGTGTAATTGCATGGGATGATGCAAAGCACATTTATGATCATTGGATGCAGGATGCTAAGGGATTCGTTGCCAAGTATGCTGGAACTGATGACTTCTATCATAACGAAAAGATCAAAAGATATCGTCTCCCACCTATCATCTACTCATATAGGGATGGTTGTATTCCAGGGCAACAAAATTGTTTAGAATTTAGACCATGGATGGGACTTGCTATTCTCCATCAGCACCCTAAGAACCATGAACTAGACCCAAATATACATATTATTGCTAGGTATTGGGGATAGTAATGGCAAAGATTGATCCAAAGCATCTCAAGAAATATACTGTCAAGTGGATTCTTTCTAATGAACCACTTGATTTTTTTATGAGAATTGCTAAGTCATTCGAGCATCATATGGATCGCCGCATGCCTGGTAGAGTCAATTTTGAAATTATGTCTGCTCAAGAGTATGCAGTCAAGTATAATGATGGAGTTGAGATTGATCATGATGATGTGCTTAGATTGTTGAAAGAAAATGAGATCCAACTAGCAGATTTTCCTGCACCTTTGTTTGCACAAAAGATCAAAGAGCGTTATCAGAATCGTCAAACTAGGGGGAAAGATTTAGATTTTGTTGAAAGTGATTGGTCAAGCATTGAAATGCCATTTCTTTTTAGAAATGAAACGCATGCCACTGCGTTTATGCAGTCCCATATGGGTGAACAACTTCTTTACTATCGTAATCAGTTGAAAGTAAAACCTATGGCAATGGTGTCTTGGGGTGGATCTAAATTGATTGCTGGGGACAAACCCTATATGTCACCTGAGGATTTTGAAGGTAGTAAAGTTAGTCTCCAATACCATACTGCAGTAGCAGAGAAAATTTTTGAGTCTTTGGGTGCTGAGGTCACTGATTCTGACGCTGATGCATATGAGACAGACATGCCCTCCTTTGATATGTCTAAGAAGGTGGTTACTGAACTGAATCACAGCATCAATACTAATATTATCCTTGCATCTCATGAGTTCTGGAGGAATGTAATCAAGTGTGAGTGTGATTACAGAGAGCATACTAAAGAAGAAGAGGACGGTTGTCTAAGAAAACAATTGAAACGTGCATGCAATGAAGCAACACGTGATAGAGACGTGTGGAATGATGAAATGACTGCTAAGTTTAGGCAAGAATGTGAGTCAAGAGGCATTGAGTTACATCAGGTATCTGACTCCACTCCTTTCAAAGAAAAGACTGCTTCTGTATATGATCAGTTTGTAAAATTCTTCTATGACGAACAGTTTATTGACAGTGAAAGTGAGGTTGTCAAGCATGACCTCAGAACAAGAGTCAATGATTTGTCTGACAACAGTAGAAGTGCTTGGTGTGACGACCTTACTATTGACCAATGAACGAAGAACTAATTGACTCCATCATCAAGATGTACCGATCAACCTCAGAAGGTAGTCGGAGGATGACAAAGAAACGACGAATGAATAGTTTTTGTCGTTTTGTATTGGCGCTTACTAGCAACGATAAATACAAAGAGTACCAAACACCTTTGATGGTGTGGGTTCAGAAGTATCAGGATCAAATTTACAGCAAACTAAGTGAAGAAGTTCTCGACCTTCATAACCGAAGCCCGCGTTACCAAAGCATCGCAAGAAGCGAAGCGTTTGGGACTAGTCGGGGACGGTCACGGCGATTGGTATGACCGCCAAGGAAACCTAAAAGCAAAAACTGTCTCAGGTTTACTTCAAATGTACTCAGCATCTGCTGGGGATAAGGATGGACTTGGTACGTCAGGATCTAAAGCAGCATCGGTTGTAGCAAAAAGGACTACCGGTGATGGTGAAGACTATGGTAGGAAGGTAGCAACAGGGGGACCGTCATCTGCGGAACCCAATCCTAATTCCGCCAATGGACAAGCAAAAGCAGCACTCCAACAGGTCAGTCGGGATAACCCCCTTACAATTGCCTTTGATAAGTTTGACTCTGACGAGGTAACTGCTAATATACTAGCCACAGTGGAAGAAATTTCCGGTGGCACTTACTACTATGTGTTTCCCAGTAGGGACACAAACATTCAAGAACTAAAAAATGCATATCCTGAGATTGGCGATGCCTTCGTTGATGACGCAAATGCAGAGACCATCTACGATGTCCTCTCCTCACTCTATGAAAACGGTTTTGACGCGATTAGTATCGTTGTACGACAGTCAAGAGCAAAAGAAATCTCAGAGTTAGCACTCAAAGGGAACGGTCAACTATACAACTATGTGATGCTAAACGTCATCCCTGTAGATGAACGTAGTGTTCGTGAACAGTATATTGCGGGTGATATTTTCCAGAACGGATCCTTTATTGAGTCTAATGGAAAGACGGGGCAAGTGTTCCGTAGAGGTGCTAATCATCTGATCTGTATGGGTGAAGATAAGAAAATTTTTAGAGCATGGATTTCCGACTCTAAACAAGTAGATAAGTTTCTGTTACCCCAAGACTTTTGACACACTAAATAATTGAACGGTAAAATTACGTTCGTAAGATGAGTAACCCTTGGGCACAGACGTATAATGAATTGCGTCGTCCTTATCTTGAAGAGAAGAAGGCAAAGAAAGATCATGATGGTGACGGCAAAGTAGAAAGCGGTTCAAAAGAACACGCTGGTGCTGTTCACAATGCTATCCAACGTGCCAAGGGTGGTAAAGCGGATGGTCAGGACACTCGTAAAGAAGCATTCAGCATGGCTGCTGACCCTGAGAAACGGGCACTACCTCGTCCTACTAGTAAGGCAGAGAATAAAAAAAGTATGAGCATGAGGTCTCGTGCTGTAAAGGCAGTGGGTACTCAGCGTCGCCAAGATAAGGAAGTTGGTATTTCTGGGAAGAAAAACCCAAGAGCACACGCTAAAGAAAGTGTCTGGGCTGGTAATTATCAAGGTCCTCTTTATGCTTCTTGGACTGCCGTCGAAGAAGGCAAGAAACAAATGCCTATGGTAAAGATGTACCGTAAGGCAGGTAATCTTGGACGTGATGGAAGTCCAGAGGCAATGGAACGTTCCAAGAAAATCACTGGTGTGATGAACGCTAACGCTGAAAGGCGTGCTGCTCATCGTGCAAAGGATGATGCTGCCAAGGATGCCAAGGCATCAAAGAAGATGAAAAAAGAAGAGGTTGAAGTAGAAGGTTACGTTCCTATGGATTCTGCAAAGAAGGAAAAGATTGGTCGTCAGTCTAATAAAGCTTATGCTAAGGAAGTTGTTGCTGCTCGTCATGGTAAAGAAAAGGAGGCCAATAAGCAGATGCAACGTCGGATTGCAATGCAGGATCCTGCAGGACGTAAAGCATCACTAAAGAAAGAAGAAACTGCTATTGAAGAAGGCAGCATGTCAACAGCACGTAAAAACGTTGGTGCTTCTACTTGCTGGAAGGGTTACAAGGCAAAGGGAACCAAGAGCAAGGGTGGTCGTACTGTCCCCAATTGTGTCAAGGAACGTTCTGACTGGCGTGAAGAAATGGGGGATGACGGTTTTTTTTCCGAAGCCGCTAAGCGTCAAAATGATTTAGACATCAAGACGAGCGGCGTCAAAAACAAAATTGAGATCAACCCTGAGATCAAAACTGAAGGTGTCGATAAGCGAAGAGCACCAGCAGAACTAGTTGCACGAATGAGTGCAAAAAGAGAAGGTGAGATGGCGCATGATGGTCCTAACAAACCAGCATCTGATGCTAAAGCACGGATCATGGCGAAGACTAAAAAAAAACGTGAGCAGGCAAAAGAAAACATCATGAAGGGTCCTCTTCTTCCTGGCGAAGGACGTAAGGTATTCCCTAAGGGTGCTGCACCTAAAGCGACTGGTGCAAAACTGCCTCTTCAAACGGCATCATATAATCCTATGCTTGACTCTGTAGAAGCACAAGCACTCCAGATGTTTGAGCGTACTCGTTACGCTAAAGAGAAAGGTACAGATTCTCAGACTGGTAAAGAGTCTAAGAGTGGTGGAACTATCAAACCTGGATCTGCTATGTCCAAGGTTCGTAAGAGTCTTGCTGGTCAAGGTCTAATGTCCTCTCGTGGCAAAGCGATCCAACCGCAAGGTAAAAAGAAGGATAAAGGTGCTAAAGGTTATCAAGGACAAACACCTGTAGATAAGATCAAGGGAAACCTTGCACGTAAGAGAGCACCAAAACCTAACCCATATAAACCACGTGCTGGGGAGTCTGATTGATGAAAAGTTTTAGAGATTTCTTTGAAGATGTAGAACTTACTGACGCATATGGTGAGACTTTTGCTGTCATTCATGACGTAGTAAAAGTTGAACCATTGAAACGTGCTAGATTCCCGAACGCCCCATTCCGTGAGGACGATGTAAATGAGGTAGAGGAAGGTGCTGCCATGACCCAACAGGGTAGGGCAGAACATATGGCACAGCGGATGTTGAACCAGGCAAAGGGTGCTGCTGTCAGATATGATGCTGCTAAACAAGCAGCAAAGACTGTGAAAACCACAAGTGGTAGTACGAAAACCCGTGTAATGGAGAAATTCAAAACTCAATATGGTAAGAAAGATAAGATGGCTCAGTCTTCTGAAAGGAAGACTTTGGGTCGTCGTTCTTCTACTAAAGATGGGTCTAAGCCAACTGGTTACGAATCTCCAAAAGAATTTCGTGACAAGTCTATGCCTCTCCGTAAATTCCGTGACCGGTTTCAAAAAGAAGGTGTTATTACTGGTGCATTAGCAGGTGCTGCATTGGTTGGCGGTGTTGCTTCTATGATGAATAATGCAAAGAAAGCTACAAGTAAAGATAATCATAGTGATAAATCAGTTGGTAAACCAACTCTTCAGGGTGTAGCATCTGGGATTAGAAATAGAAATGCTGCTTTGAAAAAGGCAATGAACAATTCTTTTGATCCCATTTCGTCTGGTGTTTCTATTTTTCTTGAAGGAAGTGCCTGGACAAAAAAGTCCGGGAAGAATCAGGAAGGTGGTCTCAATGAAAAAGGACGCAAGTCTTATGAGAAAGCAAATCCTGGTTCTGACCTAAAAGCACCCACGAAAACTAAGGGAAATCCTCGTCGTTCTTCGTTCTGTGCACGCATGAAGGGAATGAAAAGCAAGTTGACTTCTAAGAAAACTGCATCTGATCCAGATAGCAGAATCAATAAGTCACTTCGTAAGTGGGATTGCTGAATATATAGTGTGATGTTGCAATGTAACTGATGGCTTTTTTACTTCCACTCGCATCCAAAATTCTGATGGATGCTGTCGCCAAGATTCCCGAGAATGAGGAACTGGGCGAACTTATGATCAACGTTTGCGTCACCATTCTTCGCAAGGCGGTTTCAATGACTAAAACTGAGATGGATGACATCCTCCTCGAACAAGTTGTTGCTGCTATCAAAGTAAAGGACGACGCCTAACCTAAATATCTAAACGACTAACCTACGAGAAACACATGGCACTTTGGGGAGCATCTGACGCAGACGAATCTAAACCCAAGAATCTGACTGCTGCCGAAAAGAAAGAAGTTTATGCTGCCGAAGCAGGTTGGGTCCTCCGTGGCGGGTCTACTCTCACCGGTTGTGACAATACCAATGCTACACCTGAAGTGCTGGTCGCTATTAGCGGTCTAGCAGTTTCTATTGGTGCTGCTGATATTACTGACATCAGACTGATTACTTCATCCTTCAGCAAAGCTGCTGGTGGTACATTGTCTGTTCGCGTTTCGTTCAACGAAGAAGTGGATGTTACTGGCACCCCTCAACTCGAAGTTGTCAACGATACCAATAGCAACCACACCCTTTCCTATCTCTCAGGTACGGGCACCTATCGTCTCCTGTTTACGCTCGCCATTGCTGCTAACAATGCCGCAACTGATGCAGATGACGTTCTGTCCATCGGTGCTAATGCTGTTTCCTTGAATGGTGGCACGATCAAGGACAAAGGTACGAGCACTGTCTCTACTATCACAAACTCCGGCGCAATTGGTACTGCAGCAGGATCAATTACTGTAGTTGCATAATTTCTAAATGCGATTTGATGAACTAAATGATGACAATTATTTGCTCTTCGCTATAAAATATTACGAAAATCCTCTTGCGGCAACAATGGAGGATTTTCAAAATGATATGAGGCGGTTCAAATATATCAAAAGATTATTCAAAAAATATATGATTCAAGGAGGTGAACTAAAGTATCATCTAATTCTAAATCATCTTATTATTTGTTTCAATATCTTTGATGAAGGCGCTGTTCCTTTATTATTCTATAAGATAGATCGAGAGTATTGGTCAATGCTCAAAACATTTCTTATATTCTTGAATAGGATTCCAGAATACCCAAAATCTGGACTAGATGATCTACAAATTGATAATGAAGTATACTCTATACTAAATTCAATTGATGGATGACGCCAAGTTTCAAAGAATTCTAAATATTCTCAGAGAAGATGTACCCACGAATAGTATTTCGGGGGGAAAAATTGCAGGTTCTCAAGAAGCTGGTGACGATCCTCCGGTACGGAGGAAAAAAAAGAAATACGCTTACTTAGGACCACGTTCACGTAAAACTTGGATGCCAAAGTGAATTCTGATCAAGTCAATAGCGCCATTCTAGAACGGTTAGAAAAAATCGTTATGTCTTTGCAGGATAATTCTGTAAAGATGGGCCAGTTACTTGCTGTTCATAATGAAAAACTTTCAAAACAGGATGAGATTGATTCTGTTTTGTTCTATAAGATTGACGAGCTCCGTTCAATGACGATGGAGGAGACTACTAAGATCAAAAATGGATGTGAACGTGACATTCGTCTGGTTGATCTGCGTCTTCGGTCAATTGAGAAGAAAATGTGGAGCATTGCTGGTGCTCTTACGATCATTAGCATATGCGTTTCTCCTATTGGAGTAAGAATGTTTTCTCTATTGACACCTCAGTCCACTAGTGCTATGGTGACAGCGAAGTAAGACACGGTAACGTGCTCCACATTGATGCCAAATACATTGGCTTGGTATCAGCTCGTCTCGACAAGTTCAAACGTGTAAAGGATCATCTATACACGTTTCGGTGTCCTTATTGTGGGGACTCCAAGAAGAACAAGAATAAGACACGAGGATACTTATACCAAGTAAAGACTGACTACAACTTCAAGTGCCATAACTGTGGTGAGTCAAGGTCTTTTACATATTTCCTGAAAGACAGGGACCGTCAACTGTACGATCAGTACATTCTTGAGCGATATAAAGAAGGGATCACTGGTATTGGATCAGTTGCTCCTAACTTTGTGTATACAGGTAAAAAACCAGTCTTCAAAACGAAGATGGACTTACCTAGAGCAACTGAAAATGTAGATTCTGCAAGGTATTTGACCAAACGTGGTCTAGATCCAAAGGATTATTTCTACGCTGAGAAGTTTCAGAGGTTCTGCAACACATACAAACCTACGTATGACAACATCACACGTGATCATGCACGTATTGTCATACCAATGTACAGTAAGAGTAAAAAACTAATCGGGTTTCAGGGGAGGGCGTTGGACAATTATGTGCAACCTAAATATCTCACCATGATGCTTGATGAGGAACATCCAAAGATCTACGGGTTAGATAAAATTGACAAAGAAGAGACCGTTTACGTCGCAGAAGGACCATTCGACTCCACTTTCCTTGGGAACTCTATCGCTATGTGTGGTAGCGATGTTGACCTTGGCACTATGGATTATAAGTTCGTGTTCGTCTATGACAACGAACCCCGTTCCAGGGAGATCGTCTCTAAAATTGCTAAGACCATCGCAAAGTCATATCCGGTAGTTATTTTTCCATCATCAGTTCATGAAAAGGACTTGAATGACATGCATCTTGCTGGACATGATGTCCAAAATCTGATAGAATCTAATACCTACAAGGGATTAGAGGCGACATTGAAACTTCAAACGTGGAAACGGGTATGAGCAACGGCACCAAGGTAGTAAAGCGTAACGGTTCTATTGAACCTCTAGACCTTGATAAGATGCATTTGATGGTAGAGAAGGCATGCGAGGGACTCGCTGGCGTATCTGCCTCACAGGTTGAAATCCAATCAGGTATCCAGTTCTTTGATGGTATCAGCACTGCTGAAATCCAAGAGATTTTGATCAAATCTGCTTCAGATCTTATTTCTCTGGAAGTTCCTAACTATCAGTTTGTTGCTGCTCGTCTGCTTCTGTTTTCAATCCGTAAACAACTTTACGGTTTGATTGACGACATGCCTCCTATGCATGAACATATTTCTAAGTGTATTGGACTAAGTGTTTATGATACAAGCATCATAGATAAGTATAGTGACAAAGATATTGCCACACTTGATACTTATATTGATCATGACCGTGACTATCTGTTTACTTTTGCCGGTCTCCGTCAAGTAGTTGATAAGTATCTGGTCCAAGATCGTAGTAACGGAGAAGTCTTTGAGACTCCTCAGCAAATGTACATGATGATTTCGGCAACTTTGTTTGCTAATTATCCACAAGAAACTCGTCTGTCATATGTCAAAAGATACTACGACGCAATCAGCAGACACAAGATCAACATCCCAACGCCCATCATGGCAGGTGTCAGAACACCCCTGCGACAATTTGCTTCTTGCGTTCTTGTTGATGTTGCTGACACCCTCGACAGTATCTTTAGCTCTGATATGGCTGTTGGCAAATACGTTGCACAACGGGCGGGTATCGGCATCAACGCAGGTGCAATCCGTGGCATCAACGCTAAAATCAGAGGCGGAGAGGTTCAACACACAGGTGTTATCCCCTTCCTCAAAAAGTTTGAATCAACTGTTCGATGCTGTACACAAAACGGTGTACGAGGTGGGTCAGCAACTGTCCACTTTCCAATCTGGCATCAAGAGATAGAGGACATCATTGTTCTCAAGAACAACAAAGGCACAGAAGACAATCGGGTACGTAAACTTGACTACTCAATTCAATTCAGCAAAATTTTCTACGAGCGTTTCATCCAGAATGGAGAAATTAGCTTATTCTCACCGCATGATGTACCAGGTCTGTATGATTCCTTTGGTACTGATAGGTTCGATGATTTATATGTGGAGTTTGAACGAGATGAGTCTGTTCCAAGAAAGACTATCGGAGCACAAGATCTAATCCTTACAATCCTGAAGGAGAGGGCAGAGACTGGTCGTATTTACATCATGAATATCGACCATTGTAATACTCATTCTTCGTTTACTGATAGGGTATCGATGAGCAACCTGTGTCAAGAGATTACTCTCCCCACAGACCCTATTGAGCACATCGATGGAGCGGGTGAAATTGCTCTTTGTATCCTGTCTGCTATCAACGTGGGTACGGTGCGATCTGACACTGAACTGGAAGACTATTGTGAGTTGACTGTTCGTGCTTTAGATGAATTGATTGAGTATCAAGAGTATCCTGTCAAAGCAGCAGAAATTAGCACAAAAGCACGTCGCTCACTGGGAATTGGGTTCATTGGTCTGGCACACTATCTTGCCAGACTTGGATACAGTTATGATAGTCAAGAGGCATGGGAAGCAGTCCATCAACTGACGGAATCATTCCAGTATTATCTCCTCAAAGCGTCTAATAAATTGGCAGAAGAGAAAGGTGCATGTGAATACTTCTCTCGGACTAAATATTCTCACGGTCAACTACCAATAGATCATTACAAGCGTGATGTTGACGAGATTACAACTGCTGAATTGCAACATGATTGGGATAGTCTTAGGGTATCTATCTCGAAGTATGGATTACGGCACTCAACACTGTCCGCACAAATGCCTTCGGAGAGCAGTTCCGTTGTGTCAAATGCCACCAACGGAATTGAGCCCCCGCGTGATTGTTTGTCCATCAAGAAAAGTAAAAAGGGGCCTCTCAAGCAGGTTGTTCCCCAGTATCAACGCTTGAAGAATCAGTACACTCTTCTCTGGGAAATGAAAGGTAACCGAGGTTACATCAATGTGGTTTCTGTTATGCAGAAATTCTTTGATCAGGCAATCTCTGGTAACTGGTCTTATAATCCCAGTGACTATGACAACAACGAAGTACCGGTGTCTGTCATGGCAAATGATCTTCTAACCACATACAAGTATGGTTGGAAAACTTCTTATTATCAAAATACAAATGACCTCAAGTCGGACGAGATGGAAGAACCGGCAGTAGATCTTGCAAGTTTAGTTGCTGCGATCCAAACTGAAGACGAAGAAACCTGTGAATCCTGTGCAATTTAGAAAAACTTCCGCCGACAAGAGTATGTCTGTCAAAGGCATGACTGTGTTCAATGATACTTACGTGGACACTAAGACTCAACCAATGTTTTTTGGGGCACCTCTGGGTGTTCAACGATACGACTCATACAAGTATCCAGTCTTTGAAAAGCTGACCAATCAGATGCTTGGATACTTCTGGCGTCCTGAAGAGGTGTCCCTTCAGAAGGACCGTGGAGACTATAAGACTCTGCGTCCTGAGCAGAAGCACATCTTCACATCTAACCTGAAGTATCAGATCCTTCTGGACTCTGTGCAGGGTCGTGGTCCTGGTATGGCATTCTCTCCATACTGTGCTCTTCCTGAGTTGGAAGGTGCTATGAATGTGTGGCAGTTTATGGAGATGATCCACTCACGTTCTTACACTTACATCATCAAGAACATCTACCCAGATCCTGCTGAGGTCTTTGATACTATTCTGGATGACCAACGTATCCTGGCACGTGCTAAGAGTGTCACTAAAGCGTATGATGACTTCCTAGAAGTAGCAAATGAGTGGGGTGCTGGTAACATGTGGACAGCAGACTATGCTGATTCACCTACTGCTATCTACACTCGTAAGGAACTGAAGCGTCGTTTGTATCTGGCAATACAAAACGTCAATATCCTTGAGGGTATTCGTTTCTATGTGTCTTTTGCTTGTTCATTTGCTTTTGGTGAACTGAAACTGATGGAAGGATCTGCCAAGATTATTTCTTTGATTGCACGTGATGAGAACCAGCACACTGTACTGACTCAACAAATTATCAAGGCATGGCAGAAGGGTGATGATCCTGAGATGCTAGACATCATCAAAGAAGAAGAGCAAACCGTCACTGATATGTTTTCTAATGCAGTGGAAGAAGAGAAGGAGTGGGCACAGTATCTGTTCAAGGATGGCAGCATGATTGGTCTCAACGACAAACTCCTCGTCAAGTATGTGGAGTGGATCGCTAATAAGCGTATGCGTGCGATTGGTTTGAAACCCCTATACGACGCTCCAATCCATTCTAATCCTCTTCCTTGGACTGAGCACTGGATCTCTTCTAAGGGTCTTCAGGTCGCCCCACAGGAGACGGAGGTGGAGTCTTATGTCGTGGGGGGTATCAAGCAAGATGTTCAGAAAGATTCATTCAGTGGATTCCAACTCTAACTGATGAAACGGGTGCAACTAACAACTAACTTTTATAAAAGAGTTCAAGGTTATTGGTCCCTAGATCTTGCTACATGTCATAAAGAAGCATTTGAGATGCTGAATGACATAGACAGTCCACTATTGTTGGAACTATACGCTTACTCTAATGATCATTATGTTGCTAAGAATTGGAGTGGTAAAACTCTAGGTGAATGGTGGTGGGATAATCGATCACCTGAGTGGGCATATAAGTTTATGAATGATATGCATAATCTTTACTATGAATTTAGTAAGAGAACCTTAGTTCAGGATGGAGTGACTTATAGATTGTCTTATGTTGATATGCACCCTGGGAATGTTTTAGTAAACCAGCATGGTGTCCCAAAGGTTATTGATTATGATTCTATAGGTTGGGTCCGAGAAAAAAATATTACATATTATCAGGCAAAAGCTACATATGCTATATCACACTTCCTAGAATTAGAATGAAATTTTATTTTGATGGGGACTCTTTTACTTATGGTGGTAGTCTAGACAAAGTAGGTGCAGTTGCAGAAGAAGTTAGGTGGTCTAAGTTAGTATGTGATCACTTTGGTGCTGAAGAAATAAACTTATCTACTGGTGGTGCTAGTAACGATGCAGTTATGAGGCATACGTTTAGTAGACCCACTACTGAGGTTCATGACTTTTATTTTTTTCAAACCACTATTCCTAGTAGAGGTGAGATTTTTGACCCTAAAACGCAGGGGTGGATGAAATATGGTCTGAATGAGGATGTAGAAACCAGATGTATGGAACGATGGGGACCCATAGAAGGACCAAAATTTATACAGTGGATACGGTTTGGATTTAGTAGAGTCCATAATGAACATTATGGGAGGACTAAAGAAACTATTACATACAATGCATTGAAGTCTTACGTTGCATCTATAGGTCGAGCAAGAAGATCTTTCTTTAGTACGTTAGTGCGTTTTGAAAAAGACAAACCATGTACTGATAATAAGTATGATCTGTATCACATAAACAAAATAAACAACTGGCCTAAGCATAAAGTTGTACCACCAGAACTATTGGTATATGATAAAATACCCAACGATGGACACCCTTCTGTAGAAGGGCATAAGACAATAGCAAAATACGTTATAGATATAGTAACTGAAAGAATCAAAGATTGAAGTTTTATTTTGACGGTGATTCATTTACATATGGTGGGGGCCTCAAAAAAGTATTAGGTATAGATCCAGAAGATGTAAGGTGGTCTAAGTTAGTATGTGATCACTTTGGTGCTGAAGAAATAAACTTATCTTCTTGTGGTTCTAGTAACGATGCAGTTATAAGGCACATTTTCAGTAAACCTACTAGTGAGGTTTATGATTTTTATTTTCTGCAAACCACTATTCCTACTAGAGGTGAGTTTTTTGATCCTAAAACGCAGGGGTGGACAAGATATAGTTTTGGGAAGGGTATGAAGGAGAAATGTATATCTCGGTGGGGACCTATAGAAGGAGCAAAGTTTATACAGTGGATGGAGTTTGGATTTAGTAGAGTCTATAATGATCATTATGGAAAAACTAAAGAAACTATTGTATACAATGCAATGAAAGCATACGTTGCATCTGTGGGTCGAGCAAGAAGATCTTTCTTTAGTACGTTGGTACCTTTTCAATGCACTGATAATAAGTATGATCTGTATCACATAGGCAAAAGGGACTGGCCTAAGGATAAACCTATGCCACCAGAACTATTGGTATATGATAAAATACCCGACGATGGGCATCCTTCTGTAGAAGGACATAAGACGATAGCAAAATACGTTATAGATATAGTAAGTGAGCGACTAAGTGATGAGGGTTCAGTCTGCTAAGGCAAAGGGTAGGAGACTACAACAGTGGGTGAGAGACATGCTCATCGAGATGTTAGAAGTACATCCTGAGGATGTTGAATCTAGATCTATGGGTGCGGGTGGTGAAGACATCATCATGGCACGTGCAGCTAGACAAAAGTTTCCTTTCTCAGTAGAATGTAAGAACACAGAAAAACTAAACGTCTGGGATGCGTATGACCAGGCATGTGCTAACTCTGGTGATTACGAACCAATTCTCTTTATAAAAAAGAATGGCAGGAAACCACTCGCTATACTCGATGCGGAAAGCTTTATTAGATCCAACCGACATGAATGATTGGAGGTACTCTGAGGAACGAATGCTACTTCGTGCTGAAGTATTTCGTGCTCTTTCTCATCACCTAAATGATCATTGCAGACTCGTATATGAGTTTTGTCATGACTGGGTGAGTCAAGGTAATAAAACAACTATTGGAGTCGAGCAAAGATTCCAAGACTTCATCCGTGATTGTGCCGAAACTTTGTACACACTAACTCCTATTGAGGAACATGCAGAAAATCATTAGCATCATGTCGATTTTTTCATTCGCAACTAGTCTTGCTGTTGTCAGCACCGCTGGTTATGTGTATGTAAATAAAGACAATATCACAAACAACATCAAAGAGCAGGTCACCAAAGGAATTGAGGAAGCAATTGTAGGTCAAATGGATGTTCCTGCTTTACCTGAGACCACTGGAGGTGTTCTTCCATTCTAAATAATGCCAGTGTCTTTCTGGCATATGGACGACAAATCTAAGACTGAAGAAAAGAAAGTAGAAGATGCGAAAGTAGATAAGAATTGGTTGGGACAACCAAAAAAGGATAAAAAAGAAGAGAAAGAAGACCAAGAAGATCGGATGCTGGCATTGTCCACACTCGTTCGTCTTGGTATTCTTATTTGGTCCGGCGGAATTCTTACTCTTGCCTACATCAAACTACCTCCTGCACTAGGTATTCCTGAACAGAAACTTGATCCAACTTTTATCGCCAGTGTCTTTACTGGGGTTTTAGCTACCTTCGGGGTTCAGGCAGGCAAAAAAGCAAACGGTGCCAACGGTAGTGCTGGTATCAGTAAGGCAGATATGGAACGTCTTATTGAAGCAGCAGCACGTACTGCTCCTGCACAAACAATTCGGATTGAACAAGGACCCTTGACAATAGGAACACAACCTCCTACTGTGTCCGAAGATGGTGCTCCTCCAGTTGTACCTCCTAAAAAGTCATGAACCTTGCTGATATTTTGTTGTGGGCATCAATTCCATTTGTGCTCGCCACTATAGCCTTCGGACTTTATAGGGGCGAGAACTTTTATTATGAGAGTGATAAGTACGATGGGAATGGAACCGCACACTAAGAAAGAAGTGCAGGAAATGATTGATGCCGCCATGGCAAAGCACAATCGCAATGCATCAGCTATTAGTATCGTCCTAGGATCTGTAGCTCTCATCGGTTATGCTGATGGAATGCTTCGCATTATTGAAAAAATCAAATAATATGAATCACGTTGAAACTCAAGCATATAACTTTGCTATGTCATCATTCGCAAGAATGTATGGTGTTAGAACTATACAATCTAATTATGCTGTACGTAAATTTTGTCGTGATTGGGCAACCTCTGGAAAATCTGCACCTTTAGGCACTCTTACGAAAGTTGATTTTTACTTTCGGGATTTGTGGGTATGAATTTATTACTACGACCTCTTGATAATCCATCTGATCCTGTATGGTCAGTGATTATCATGACGATCCTTGTTGTAGCTATGGCGATTTATAGTATTTACTATATAATAGGAATTGATCAGAGGGAAAGTGGAGATTCCAGGGATCAACGTCAATCCAGTGGGGATACGACGCCTACAGATCGGACAACTGGACATCAGGGACGCCACGATTCAGAAGATTCCTGATTGGGCACAGTCTACTCCACAAGCAATTCCAATCTATCCACCAGTCACTACACAGGTGGGGACGCCTATTGTCAATATTCCTGGTTGCGTTGAGGCACACAGAGACAGTAGTGAAAATCAAAATCTAAAGAATGAGGATAGAGAAGGCACGGTCACCTACTGTGATGCCGGAACACCTTCATTCACTCCTATTGATTATGATAAAGACAATTTAGATATCACACAAAAGTCACCACCACCACCTATTATTCCTCCATCTAAAACACCGGAGCAGGAGACACCTGCACAACCTGGCATACCAAAACGACCCACATGTCAGGAGGGTGAGAAATATAATGAGGCGAAGAAAGTTTGTGAAATTATAGTAGTTGAGGTTCCTGAAAAACAGATACCATGGACTGAGCAGTATCTCCCTCCACTACCACTAGTAACTACTACCGCCTCAATCGCTGTAGTTGCGACGACTTCTGCACTGCTCGCAAAACCTCTCGCTGATCTTCTTTTGAAAGTGGTGAAACCTGTGACGAAGAAAGTGGTGAAGAAGATTGCTGCAATACGGAAGAAGGAGATCCCGGTACTATCTTTGTCTGCGAGGAGGGACGAGCAACGGGTACGGAACCAGGCGATCCGGACGTTGAAGTCTGCCCTCCGGCAAAGGAAGAGATAGGTTGTGGAATTGTATGTCGGTGTCTTCTGATAGCATCAACACTATCTACCACTACATCTGCACAGATTGCAGCATAGTGTGTTCCTGGTCTAAAATAAATTCCTGCCTTTTTCAATTCACCACAATTTTTCAAACGAGCAATCTCAAAGTCTAATCTTTTATTAGCAATCATTTGTTGCTGCATTTGTATCTGAGTATCTGCTGCTGACTTGCAACGTTCCTGTAGTCCACCATCAAGTGGGAAAGATATTGTTGCAGATAAACCAAGACTGGTGCTGTAATTTCTAGTGTCACCAGTTCTTACTGGTTTCTTCCAGAGTTCTGACCCTGGACTATCTGGTACACCATCACCAGTGATTTCCATGACAGTGATAGGCATGTCTGCACCATCTTCATAGGCACGAACAGTATCACCATCTGTGTTGGTATAAGTTCTATTATCATAATGTGATTCCCATGGCCAGTTCTTCACATTTTTTGTAACTTCTACTAACTGTCCTTCAAAATCTCTGTTGTCATACTGAGGTTCCATGTAGTGTGTCTCAAATGGATCCTTATTATTACGAGCGTGAGTAATGAATGGTGTTATGTTAGCAGTAGGTCCTTGACAAGCAATTCCATTACCATATTGATTAGTAATATAAGGACCTTGTAACACCTGAATAGCTTGGTTCGTAACCGAGCCAGAGCTATTAGCTATTGGACTTGCTGTTGCACTTACACCCCCTACATCTCCCGCCAGTGTGGCAGGGGCAGTTGCAAGTTGAGTTAGACATAATACTATTGGGTAAAGATACTTGTGGTGTCGGTTACGCTGGTGACCTCCGTAACCCTTTGGATTACAGTTTGATTCGAGATTCCCGGTCCTCGATATGTCTGAGTGAACTGAAACGCTTCTCCTGGATTTGTTATTTTGAATGCCGGATTGTTGTTGAAATTCAAAGCCGACTGGGTTGATGTTACTTGTCCTTCGACTCCCCCCATTGGGGTTACTGTCACTGTTGAGGTGTTGGCGGGGGGAGTGAGAGATTGTCCCCCGTTGTCCACGTTTGTCCCGGTTACTGAGTATTCCCATCCTGTTGAATAATCTATAGAGTTGATCGTTTCAGATACCTTTGAAGTAGTTTCCGTGTGACTGGTCATACTTCCCTGAGTGAAATTAGGGACCACAGGGACGGAATATACTGGTGAGGTTATACTAAGCAACGCCAATGCTGCTAGTATTTTATTCATTTATCTAACCGTGATTTCAGTTACTACTTGTCCCGTGGCACTGGTGCCACCGCCGCCTGCGGTCAAACCAATTACGCCAGCACTTGTAATAGTACCTGCTAGATCACCAGCAACACCAATGGCAGTGCTAGTTTGATTTGAGTAAGAATTCACCGCACCAACAGCAGGAGCTGTAGTTACGATTGCATCCCCGGCGGTATAAGAAGAACTAAAGGAGAAAGCACTCCCTGCAGTTTGTTGAGTTGCTGTAATTGATGGTGGCGCTGCAACACCATTAGACCCAACAGTTCCAAGACCACCTACTACACCGGCAGTGGTGCCGTCTGAGGTGGTAACTCCGTTACCGGAGACACTGAGAGAGTTACCAATTCGCTGCACATTGGTTGCGGCAGCATCAACTGTCAATTGAACTGATGATGTAATGCGGTGTGTCAGGTCTGCTCTAGCAGCACTACTCATACTGAGTAAAGCCACAATAAAAAGTAGACTTTTCATTGCATACCCTTAGAAATTGTACCTAGTTTATATATGATATATAACAAGTGATCTTGATTACTATGAAGATTTTTCTAGATACTGCTGACACAGATATTATCAATCAGTATCTACCAACCGGGTTGATTGATGGGGTGACTACTAACCCTACTCTCATGCTCAAAAGTGGTAAATGTCCTGACGATGTTTATCAAGACCTAGCAGACATGGGTCTTCCTGACATTAGTATGGAAGTGGGTGGCAACGCCATGGAAATGCTTGAAGAAGGAAGACGTTTATCTACTAAGTTTGGAAAGTGTGCTACTATAAAGGTACCTTGCACACCTGATGGACTTTGGGTATGTAAAGAACTCTCACGTGATCTCATCAGAGTCAATGTCACTTTGATTTTTGCTGCATCACAAGCAATCCTTGCTGCTAAAGCAGGTGCATATTATGTGTCCCCGTTCGTGGGTCGCTATGATGACAATAGTATCAGTGGTCTAGAACTTGTCCGTTCTATTGCTGAGGTCTATGGTCGCCAAGGTGTTCGTACTCAAGTCCTAGCAGCATCACTTCGTGATGTGTATAAAGTCTCTCGGTGTTTTTACAACGGAGCAAGCGTAGTAACGATGCCTCCAGCAGTGTTTGAAAAAATGTTCAATCATGTGCTGACGGATAAGGGACTAGAAATTTTTGATCAAAATTTGGAAGAAATTCGTAATGCGAATCATTGACTATGCTGTTTCTGAAGAACTAATTGATCTTTGCGTTCAAGAGATCGAGTCGAAGAAGAAACATGACTGCTGGGGTATCAGTAAGTGGAAATGGGGTGCAACCTTGATGACCTCTTCTATGAAGAGTTTTTGTCTTTCTGCAAAACCCTGTACGGATCTCTACAAAAGACTCCGTAACGAGACTTCTCCTTGGTTACCGTTTGTTCCTACTGCTATCAACTATCACGTATGGTTGCCTGGTTCTGGAATCAACTGGCACAATGATGGTGACTATGTTTATGGTGCCACCCTTCACCTGAAGGACTGGCCACCTGAGCATGGTGGTATTTTTATGTGGAAAGAAAATGGGACTGACATCCTTCATTCCACGTACCCGAAAAAAAATACAATGGTGATCAATGAGGGAGAGGAACGGCATGCTGTATCTCCTATTGTTGTTAGTGAAAAAGATGCAGGACTAAGAATGTCAGTTCAATTATTCTGCACTAGAGAAGCAGCACATCAAGCAAGAAGAAGTGGTGGAGGTAGAACTATCTAATGGATTTCAAAGTAAAATGTTTGCAATGCAATACTGAGATTGAAGACACTGGTAAGTTTCATACTTGTGGGTGTCCTAACGGTCTATCTTTTTGCAACGGTAAAATCACTGCTATGGATATGGGACTTGTGGTAGAAGTTCCCATTTATAGGCAGGAATCCAAAGTGCATAAGCAAAGCAGTTACCTGTCTCCGGAAGATCTAAGTTTTCAAGAGAGGCGACGGGACCGAGATTTCAAAAAATTGTCATACGACGTACGATAAATATTGACAGGATCCTTTGGGTCCTTTATACTATAGACAACTTTACTACCACAATGTCCCGAGGAGTCTTCCTTTCCAAATTCAAGAACTATACTAAAATCTTAGTAGATGCAGTAGAGGAAAAAACCGATCTTGAATATGAGCATCCTTCTCTGTATGAAAATCTAATTTCTCACTACAGAGATCAAGAAGTTTATTTCTATGAAGACCAGGACAAAAACTACAATGTACTGATTGATAAGTTAGAATATGACCTTATGAATTCTGGCATGTGGGGATGAAAGAGAATCGCCCTTGGGGTTGGTATGAAACTATTGAAGATGGATCAGACTACAAACTAAAAAAGATCTATCTGCACCCAAGACAACGTTTCTCACTCCAATTCCACAGGAAAAGAACAGAACAGTGGATCGTAATTCAAGGTAGTGGTGTAATCACTTTAGGTCACGATGATCTTGAATGCAAACCAGGGGATAGTTTTACTATCGGTATTGAACAACGTCATCGTGCTGAAGCAGGTGATGATGGACTTACTTTTTTTGAAGTACAAAGAGGTGAGTGTGATGAATGTGACATTGTCCGTATAGAGGATGATTACGGTCGCACTGGCAATTCAATTTTAGATTATTTGATATGACTTACATGGTTACCGGCGGTGCCGGGTTTATTGGTAGTAACTTTTTACATTTCCTCACTAAAAAAACGTCAGAACCTATTGTCGTACTTGATAATCTGACTTACGCTGGTGACATGAGATTTATTCCTGTTACTAAGCAGGTAAAATTTGAGTGGTGTGATATCTCAAATGAAGATCATGTATTGTTTCTATTTGAGAAATACCAACCCAAAAAGATCTGGCATTTTGCGGCAGAGAGTCACGTAGATAATAGCATCGCCAACTATCGACCTTTCCTAGAGGCAAATGTTATAGGCACTATCAATCTCCTCAATGCTTCATTGAATACGGAGGTTGAAAAGTTCCATCACATTTCTACTGATGAGGTGTATGGATCTCTGGAGTATGACGATACGGAACTCTTCACAGAAGAGACCCCATACAATCCTAAAAACCCATACTCTGCAAGCAAAGCAGCATCAGATCATTATGTCAAGACTTGGCATAATACATATGATCTTCCATACCTAATCACTAACTGTAGTAATAACTATGGTGTGCGTCAGCACGTAGAAAAACTTATTCCAAAAGTTATCGGTCGTGCAATGAGGGACGAGGTTACTTACATGTATGGGGGTGGTCAACAGATCCGTGATTGGTTGTATGTCAACGATCATTGTGAAGCAATCTGGTCACTAGAAAAAGAAGGTGTAATCAATAACCATTTCAATATTGGTGGTGGTTGTGAAATGAGAAACATTGATGTGACTAAGAAAATCTTGGATCTTTTGAAAAAACCACATGATCTTATTGGGATATCCCATGAAAGACCTGGTCAAGACAAGCGTTATGGCATAAAATATGATAAACTGACTAAGTGTACTGGGTGGAAACCCTGTACTGATTTTGATTACGGACTACGTGCAACTGTTTCATGGTACTTAGAAAGATGGGGACTGATCTGAAGTCCTACAACAGTCCGGTCACTCTCTATGGTCCTGGTTTTGTAGGTGGTAGGTATGCTGAGATGTTTCCTGATACTTTGGTACAGGAACGCGATGAATACAAACCACAATCTAAGAAGATTCTCTACATGATCTCTACGGTGGACAACTATAATGTTCACAAGGATCTCAATATGGATGTTGATACTAATCTTCGTCTTCTTTGTGATGTCTTACATCATTGTCGTAATGAAGACATTGAGTTCAACTTTATCTCCTCATGGTTTGTGTATGGTAAGGGGTGCGAGATTCCTGCCCATGAGTCAGATCATTGCAACCCAACTGGGTTCTATAGCATCACCAAGAAGTGTGCAGAAGATCTAATCAAATCATTCTGTGATGTATACAAGATGAAGTATCGCATTCTTCGTCTTTGTAATGTTATGGGAGATGATCCCAAAGCATCAAAACAAAAGAATGCAATCATGTGGATGATCAATCAACTAAAAGAGCACAAACCAATTGATCTTTATGATCAAGGTAGTCACCGTCGTGATGTCATGCATGTTGATGACGTATGTCGTGCAATCAAAACTGTTATTTCTGAAGGTGATTTGAATGCCGTCTATAATATTGGGTCAGGTATACCCACTCCTATTGCTGATATTGTTGATACAGCAGTATCTGTCTTGACCAGTCGTTCTGCCATAGATATGATTGATCCTCCCAAGTTTCATAATGATGTCCAGACACAAGACTTTTATCTTGACACCACTAAACTTCAGGAATTAGGATTCAGACCAAGCATGGACACAGTTGAAATCGTGGAGTCGTTATGCTCGTAAGAAAGAAAGTTGAAAACTTTATTGATGCCCTAGAGGCAGATGGTGAAAAACTATTTCCCTACATGGCAAACAGGGGATGGCAACCAGGTGATAACATTTACTATTCTGGTCCTTACTGGGACAATCAAGAACCTGCTGCCGCTATCACTACCTTACTCCAAGGTAAATGGTTGCCTGCTGGTGAAGAAGTCAACAAATTTGAACGTGCATTCTCTAAGCAGTTTGAGTTTGACTATTCTGTGATGGTGAACAGTGGATCATCTGCCAACCTGGTGATGATTGCTGCACTAAAAAAGTATTTTGATTGGCATGATGGTGATGAGATCATTGTCTGCACCTGTGGGTTCCCCACAACTATCAATCCCATCATCCAGAATGGTCTTACACCAGTCTTTGTAGATATCAACTATGGTGATCTCAACTGGGATCTTGATCAACTAGAGAGCAAGATTACTCCTAGAACTGTGGCGCTTTTTTCGTCTCCTGTTCTGGGAAATCCCTATGACTTCGATAAGTTCATCGAGATTGTCGATAGGAATAACCTGCGGTACATCGCTGACAACTGTGACTCGCTCGGTTCCAAGTGGCGTGGTGAGTTGCTTACCAAACATGCCGTCGCAGCGTCTTGTTCTTTCTATCCAGCGCACCATATCAGCACGATTGAAGGCGGGATGGTTTCTTCTAACATTGAGGAGATCGTTCAGATCGCCAGGTCTTTCGCATGGTGGGGGAGAGGTTGTTATTGTGTAGGAACCCAGAATAAATTGCCCAACGGTGTCTGTGGGCAACGCTTCGACCGCTGGTTGGAAGGGTACGATCAAGATGTCGATCATAAGTATGTCTTTGGCGTTCAAGGATACAACCTCAAGCCTGCCGACTTGCAAGGGTCTATTGGGTTGGTACAACTGACTAAGCAAAATGAGATACATAGCATCCGTCGTAGCAACAAAGCTAGACTTCACGAGATCTTCAGTCAGATTCCGGGTGCTCGGGTTATTGAAGAGAAAGAGCATGCAGAGACTAGTTGGTTTGGTGTTCCTATCGTCTGCGAAGAATATAAACACCGCCTCGTAAAATATTTAGAGAGTAATAAAGTCCAGACAAGGAACTATTTTGCTGGTAATATTCTAATGCATCCTGCATACCAACATATTGAACCTGCAAGCAATTATCCAAACGCATGTAAGGTTTTAGATAATGTATTTTTTGTTGGATGTAGTCCTGTTATTACTGAACCTATGTTAGAATACATAGATGAGGTTGTTTCTAATTACATTTCTGAAAATTACTAATGGATAGACAAAAGCGAGCATTGGTCCTGGGTGCCGGTGGTTTCATCGGTAGTCATATGGTCAAGCGACTCAAGACCGAAGGGTATTGGGTTCGTGGTGTGGACCTCAAGGTTCCTGACTTCTCAGATTCAGTAGCGGATGAATTCATCCAAGGTGATCTGCGAGATTATACTTTTGTCGAACGTGTAATTGAGTACAAGGGTGAACAGGGTAACTTTTATAACTCTGTTCCCTACCAGTACATCGACACCTTTGATGAGATCTATCAGTTTGCTGCTGACATGGGTGGTGCTGGTTACATCTTTACTGGTGAGCATGATGCAGATATCATGCACAACTCTGCAAGCATCAACTTGAACTTGCTGCAGTCAGTCTATAAATTCAATGAGACCTTTGATGGTCGTGATAAAGAGTGGACTGTAGCAAATCGTCCTAAGAAAGATCAACCCACAAAGATCTTTTATAGTTCTTCTGCTTGCATGTATCCAGAGCACAATCAACTAGACCCCGATAATCCAGACTGCCGTGAAGAATCTGCGTACCCTGCTGCTCCTGATTCGGAGTACGGCTGGGAAAAACTCTTTAGCGAAAGACTTTACTTTGCTTACAACCGTAATCATGGGATTCCTGTTCGTGTCGCTCGCTATCACAACATCTTCGGACCTGAAGGAACCTGGGAAGGTGGAAAAGAGAAGGCACCTGCTGCAATCTGCCGCAAAGTCGCTTTCCTCCCGCTCCAAGGTGGAGCTATCGAGGTGTGGGGAGACGGCTTACAGACTCGTTCCTTCTTGTTCATTGATGAATGCATCGAAGCGACTTGGAGACTGATGCAGTCTGACTTCATGGGTCCTGTGAACATTGGATCTGAGGAGATGGTCACCATCAATCAACTGGCAGAAATCACGGCGAAAGTTGCACGTAAAGATGTTACCAAGATTCATCTTGATGTTCCTCACACAGGTGTTCGAGGACGCAACTCCAACAACGATCTAATTCGAGAGAAATTAGGTTGGGATTATTCTCAATCCCTTGAAGAAGGTATCTCTCTGACTTACAATTGGATCATTCAACAAATCGGGAAGAACCTTGAGGGATCATGAACACTACGTATAACTATGAACGCGATGCTCTGAAGTCTACTTTCACAGGGCACACTAAAGTTTTTGAAAATTTCTCTCAAGCATACCAGGATTTGTTTGTCCTAACTATGTTGAATGGAAAAAAGAATGGTAAGTATGTGGAGGTGGGTGCTAATCATCCCCAATCTTTGAACAATACTTTCCTACTTGAGACAGTATTTGGTTGGCGTGGTTTCTCTGTAGAGATTGAGCGTTCAATGTGTGAGGTTTTCAACGGAGACATGGCACGGCAGAACCAATGCTATGAAGCAGATGCCACTACGTTTGATTACTCCGAGGCAATCGCTAAAGAAAAGTGGCAGGGTCGTATTGATTACTTCTCTGTTGACTGTGAACCTCCTGAGGTGACGTTCAAGGCACTCAAAGCATTCCCTCATGATGAATTCCGTGCCAGCGTTATCACCTTTGAACATGACTCGTACAAGGACGGTGAGACTATCCGTGATCATTCACGTCAATTCTTAGAAGATCTTGGTTACCAACTGGTATGTGCCAGTGTTTGTAATGGTGGTAATTCTTATGAAGATTGGTGGGTTGATCCTACTGTTGTAAAAGAATCAGTTTGGAAACCCTTTGAGTGTGTTGATGTAGAAGCACGAAACATTTTGGTATGAAACTATCTCATTGGTATGGAAGACTTGGTAACAACATTCAACAGTGTGCTGTTGGTTTGATGTGTGCTCAGGCATACAACACCGAGTTTATCCAACCCCTAGAGCACGAGATAATTCCTACCTTCACTGAAAAGTTTGGTGACACTAGAAGGTCTGGGTTTAGTAAATTTTTTTATTATGATGGACCATTCAGAGAAGTTCCGATCGAAATCGGTAAAATTTATACCGAGATCCGATCGTTTTGTAAAACATATATCAGACCGCGTCTTGACCTCCCAAATGTGGAGGTGGATCCTGATTGCCTTGTTATTCATATTCGTAGTGGAGATGTCTTTGACCGGGGGGTTGATAATCCTGGTCAATATGTCCCTAATCCTTACTGTTTTTATGGTGCACTACTTGAGAATTTTGAGAAGGCAATTGTCGTCACTGAACCTGACCGACACAATCCAATTGTTGAAGAACTCAGGTGGAATCCTAAGGTTACGATCCAATCTAAAAGCGTTGCGGAGGATTTTGCTACGCTAATGGCAGCAAAACATGTTGCTACGTCTGGAGTAGGGACGTTTGGTATTGCTGCAGCACTTTGTAGTGATAAAATTACTAATCTTTATTGCACAGACCTGTGTATTGGTGAACATCTAAATTATAAAATGCTTTATAATACGGATGTAGTCATCAATATGATGGTCCTGATGGACTATATCAAAACAGGAGAGTGGGCGAACACTAATGAACAACGAGAGTTCCTCTTTAGTTACAAGGTATAAACTCAAGGTTACTCATCAAAAACTGATTGAGAATCTGTGTCATGAGATGCCCTACTATTTTTTCAAGGACTGTGCCTACGGCAACGTAGACCATCCCTTGAGAAAAGAAATGAATCCTTACTTCAGTCATACGTTATTGCATGTCAAGGGCACAACGTCTGACTTTTTTTATAAGTTTCCATGGGATGAGATTGGTAAAGCAATCAACCTACCAGACAAGAAAATGTTCAGGGCACACATGACCCTGCAATATCCTAGACCCACTGCTGTGGGTGTACCTCACAATCCCCACGTTGATGACGACCGTCCACATGTAGTTGCACTCTATTATCCTAATGATTCTGATGGCGACACATACTTTTTTGATTCATCTGGTGAAGTGATACATACAGAAGAACCTAAACGTGGTAAAATAATAGTGTTCAATGGCAGAACACTCCACTCCAGTTCTTCTCCCTCCTCTAACGTACGCTTTTCTTTGAACATAAATTATGGCAGTCTATGATGTGTTCACGTTCTATAATGAACTGGACTTACTTGAACTAAGAATGAATATTCTTGGTAACGAAGTAGATTATTTTGTTATCAATGAAGCTAATATTACTTTTACTGGTAAACAAAAACCTATGTACTTCTCCGAGAACCGTAAGCGGTTCAAGAAGTGGGAAGACAAGATCATTTATCATGAGACGATTGATGACAATCAAACGTTAGAAAATTTCTGGGAGAATGTTCCGTACCACCGGAGCATGATGGAAGATGATATCTATAAACTGCCACTGCCATACCAACGTGCATGCTTCCATAAAGACAGTGCAATCTATGCTCTGCTAGGTAAGGTAAAGGATGACGACATCATCCTTACCAGTGATGCTGATGAAATTGCAAATCCTGAAGCATTGAAATGTATTGATGAATGGTTTGATCCTAGTAATCATTACGTTCTTACTGGTCCTCTTTATTACTACTACCTCAACGTCAAGTGTGAAGACCAGTGGATGGGAACCAGAGTGTGTGATTTCAAAACACTGAAGACAATGAGTGTTGACAAACTCCGTCAGTCACATCATGAGGCATATAAGATTGCTAACGCTTCATGGCATTGGAGTTTCTTCGGTGATGCAGACACGGTACGGCAGAAGATGGACGCCTATGAGCACCAGGAAAATAATAAAGAAGAGTTTAGGTCTAGTATGGAGGACAGGATCAAGCATAATTTAGATCCTTATGGTCGTAGTTATCTTTATCAACCTACGGTAGTTGATATTGATGATAGTTTCCCTTCATATGTGAGGGCACAGAAGAATCGTAAACTGAAGAAGTTTGTGAAAGTATGAAACTGATTTCGGGACCAGCGGTTGCAGATCTTTGTGACTACAGTTTTGGTGATCAAGCAGGCATGGTAGGAGGAGTCTATGGTGCCTTTATGAATGATGCTAATTCATCTAACACTGATTTCTTATGTGATAAAGAGGTTATCAAACTATTCATTGATAATATCAGGTTGTATCACAGACCAATCAAGTGTGGTAATAAAAAAGATCAGGTGTGGATCAATGGTCTACAAAAACGTAATGATCTTATGAAACTCTGTGCTCATTATCCTGAGAAAAAATTTATAATTTTCTGCAACAACGAAGACACTCCTATCAATTCTGATATTGATATCCCCGACAATGTGTTGGGGATTTTTGCTGCAAATGCAGTGGGGTTCAAAGATAAATTATATCCATTTCCTTATGGTGTGGGTAGGAAGTTGAGTGCCAATGATGAACGTCAAAGTATTCTCCACGCTGCTATGGAGAAGGATCCTAAACCTAAAAAACTACTCTACATCAATCATGCAGAGCACACTAACATCAGTGCACGTGGCAACATCCGTGAAATCTTTAGCAAGTTACATTACGCCACGGTCGGGGAAGCGGTAAACTATCATACCTACGTGAGAGAGATTCAGAATCATAAATTTATGATCTGTCCTCAAGGTAATGCAGTTGATTGTCACCGAAACTGGGAGGTTCTCTATCTAAAAAGGGTGCCAATCATGGTGAAAAATGATTACTTGCAAGAGTTGTATAAAAATTATCCTGTGTTATGGGTAGATGACTTTGGTAAGATCACTAAATCTGTGTTGTCGAATGCTCAAGATCTTTGTGACAAGGCTAGAAATATTGACACTAATCTGTTAGACTTATACTCGGTGTTCAACAGGGCAGTCAAACGTGCTAAAGATTCCTGAAGTTACACTGCTGATGCTAGCAGATGTTGACATACCAGAAGCAGTCTATGCGGTAAATAAATCATGTGAATCTATTGAATGGGGCGCTGTCAAATTTCTTGGCAGTAAAGGAAGACCAGAAGGTCTCTGTGATCAAGCACAGTATGAGAAAACTTATCCAATTCAAAGTATCAATGATTTCAATTTTTATTGCATATATAATTTTCTCAATCATATTCAGTCCTCGCATTGCCTCCTTATTCATCCTGACGGTTTTGTTATTCGACCTTGGTTATGGGATAATTCGTGGTTACAATACGACTACATCGGTGCCCCGTGGAGAGACGATCCAACCGCCTACCTCGACCCCTGGGGTAAGAACCAGCGGGTTGGGAATGGGGGATTTTCCTTACGTTCCAGAAAGTTATTACAAGTTCCCTCGCGTGTGACTGTGCCTTGGGAAGTCAATGAAGGAGACTTTTATAAGCATATGAATGCTGGACTATATAACGAGGACGGAAACATATGTATCCACAATCGGCACCTTTTTGAGGAACAAGGATGCGTCTTTGCTCCAGTGGAAGTTGCCGCTAGGTTCTCTAAAGAGGTAGAGTGCCCAGAACACAAAGGTGTCGAGACCTTTGGTTTTCATTATCATTTTCAAGACATCCGATGACAGTCAAATATTATCCTCTGTGGTGGAACCCTTGGCAAGACAAGCATCTTGATCTTGGCGATAAGTCTGTCAGCATTTCTATTGATAACCTTGATTATGATCCGCAAGCAGATGTAAAAATTCTGTTCTTAGCGGAACCATATTCAATCCTTCCTACGGTAACTGAGGGAGCACTTCGTGGTGCTTATCATTTTGATAAGATCTATACGTTCACTCAAAAAATTATCGACACACACCCTCAAGCAGAATTGTTTGAGTGGGGATCTAGTTGGTTGAATTTTTCTGATCTTATTATTGATAAGGGTAACAACGTTACCTTTGTTACGAGTAATAAGAATCAAACTGTTGGACACAACATGCGTCTTGACATCTTTGAGATGCTCAAGAAGGTAGATGTATCTAATGGACTACAATACTATGCACATATGTCACCTCCTTTCCATCAACGGAGGAATGATTTCTTTGAGAACGCTAAGTTTCATATTACAGTAGAGAACTCTCGCCAACAGAATTACTTTACTGAAAAGGTTATTGATTGCTTTGCGTCAAAAACTGTACCCATTTACTATGGTTGTCCTAACCTTAGTGATTGGTTCAATATGGATGGTGTGATTGTATTTCATGATATGGAAGAGCTTGAACTTATCCTAAGACATCTGGATACTGAAATGTATGATTGGAGAAAACCTGCAATCGATCAGAACTATGAAATTGCTAAGCGTTTCCATAGTGAAAACGATGTAGTGCCTAGACTTACAAATAAAATCAAGGAGTTTGTAGGGAAATGAGAGTAAGTTTTTGCATTCCTACGCATGATAAGAACCCTAGGTGCCAACAGTATCTGTTTGACATCTTTCATAGTCTGTCATTGCAGAAGGATATGAACTTCAATGTTTGGGTGTCTGATCATGGCACATCAAACAAAGTTCAAAGAGCATGTCAAGAGTATGATGATCTGTTCGAGATCAATTATGTTCAGAACACAGAAAAGATAGGTAACATTTCTGCTAATACCAATAACGCTATGCGTTTAGCAGATGGTGACATCTTGAAAATTATCTTCAGTGATGATATGATTCTAACTAAGAATCTAAGTTCTGAACTTGACGCTACCTTTACTGAAGGAGTGGAGTGGGCAGTGACTGGATTTGCTCATACCTTAGATGATGGTAAGACTCACTACAACCCTAAGATTCCTGTCTATAACAATCGTTTGCTAGAGGGTGTCAACACTCTCAGTTCTCCATCTATTCTTGCTCTCCGTAATGGGTGTGAGGAATACTTTGATGAAGAACTTACTATGCTGATGGACTGTGACATGTACTATAGGTTGTATGAGAACTATGGGGAACCAAAAGTTCTTAGTCACTACCACATCTCTAATAGAGAACACCCCCATCAAACACAACGTAAGTATGAGAACCTTATGCCTCAGGAGATTGAATATTTGAAGGAGAAGCATAAATGATTGGATTCAATCACCTGGGTCGTCATGGTCGTCTGGGTAATCAGATGTTTCAGTATGCAGGACTACGTGGCATTGCTGCTAAGCATGGGTATGACTTCTGTATTCCTCCTAGCGATTTTCAAGACCAATGGACTGACCATCAATTGTTTGAGTGCTTCAAACTTACTGGACTAACGAATATTGCAGTGTGTCCTGGACCTTACGTACAGGAAGAACATTTTCACTTTGATAAGAACCTGTTTGACAACATGCCTGATGGGCATAATGTCTACGGGTATCTACAAAGCGAAAAATGGTTCAAACATATTGAATCTGAAATCCGTGAGGACTTTGAATTCAAAAACAATATCAAAGAACCATGCCAAGAAATGATTGGTTCGGTTGACCGACCAATTGCTCTGCATGTTCGGAGGGGTGACTACATAACTAACTGCGACAACCACCCTCCATGCACCAAGGATTATTATGAACGTGCCCTTTCGCACTTTGATTCTGACAGGACTGTCGTTGTTTTTTCTGATGATCCTGCTTGGTGTAACGAACAATTTGTAGATGATCGTTTTTTGATCTCTGAGGGTGGCGACAATGTTGCCGACCTCTGTATGATGAGTCTATGTCACGACTTTATCATTGCTAACTCATCATTCTCATGGTGGGGGTCTTGGTTGAGTGCAAACTCAGACAAGACAATCATCGCCCCTAACCGTTGGTTCGGTGACGGGTATACTAAAGACCACGACACCTCTGACCTTTACTGCCCTAACTGGAAATCTATCAATGTCTGAAACAATCCACCAAGAAGGTGTTGAAATTCAAGATCTTGGAATATACGAAGATCTTCAGATCCAACCGGTAAACTCCTGGGACCTGACTAAAACAACCTTCATCATTCCTTTGCGAATTGAAAGTGTTGATCGGATGCGTAACATCACGACAACACTAGTGTATCTTCTGCGTAATTTTGATACTCAGATCATTATCAAGGAACATGATGTTGAATCTATTTTCTTGAAGAGTGTGGTGCCAATGCTTGATGAAGCATTGCCTCCTGAGAAGATGGAGAAGATTCATCATATCTTTGAGGAGAGTAATGATAAAGTCTTCCATAGGACTCGTTTGATCAACGACATGCTGATGTTGGTTGAGACCCCTGTGGTCTGCAACTATGACTGTGATGTCTTGCTGCCGATGAACAACTACATCTTGGCGCAGAATGCCATTCTAACCGGTTGGGTTCCCCCAAATGATCCTGAGGCAACTCCTGAACCTGTGAAGTGTGTCTATCCTTATGGGTGTGGAGACTATCAGTACCAGTTACGAGTTACTGATGAGGACTGTACTCGGTTCATCAACAGCAACTTCAACTTCAATGCATTTGAGAAAAATGCAACTTTGTATGATGCCAAGTTTGGTTTCGTACAGTTCTTTGACACTAAAGAATACCTTCGATTGGGTGCAGAAAACGAAGGGTTTGTTGCTTATGGATATGAAGATGACGAACGTTACAGTCGCTTCAATCTTTGTTCACAAGTGCTGCGTCTAAATGATTTGATCTATCATATGGAGCACCGTCGTACTCCTAACTCTTGGTTCAACAACCCTCACATCGAAGAGAACCGTGCGTTGTGGGAAAAACTTGGCAACATGAGTAGGGACGCTATTGAAGAATATTATAAGGATCCCCTATACATGGTGTATCGTGGTGTCCGCAATGGCAAACGCCCTGGCACGGATGACTGATAGGAATAAGTCTATCGACAAACTGAAGGGGTTCCCTAAAGTTCTTTGGATCAATCTAGACCGTGTGACCCAGAGACGGGAATACATGGAAGATCAATTGAACTACTGGGGACTCACTGATAACCACCGCATCAGTGGTATTGATGGTGATGAGTATGAGGACAACCTGAAAGGTTCTGTACCTCATAATATGAACAAAGGTGAGATTGCATGTGTAATGTCTCACCTCAATGCTCTACGTTATTTTGTCGAAGAGACTGACCTAGATGAAATCTTCATCATGGAGGACGACATCGATCTCTCCACTGTCAAGCATTGGACTTTCACTTGGAAGGATGTTAGGAAGCGACTGCCCATCAACTGGGACTGCCTGCAACTAACCATCATCAATCCCAATGGGATTACTCTCAAGTTACATCAAAGGTTCATCAATGATTTCTCTGCTGCTGGTTACTTGATCAGCAGGCACCATGCAACCAAGGTCCTCCGGTGTCACCTCCGTGGCAACCAGTGGAAACTGGATCAGAACATCAGACCTCGTGCAGTTTCAGAGGATTTGATTCTTGACAGTGGTAAATCTTATTCTACTCCTTTGTTCAACTACAGATTAGACATGGGTTCTGCTATTCATGAAGAACACATTGACATCTTTCATAAGGGTAGTAATGAGGCATTAGCAGAGTTCTGGGAGAGAGATGCTAGAGAGCATACTGTCGATCAGATTATGGAACTAGATGAATATTGTGGTAGAATACCACCATCAGTGTATATGGAACACGCACAAAAGCAATGACAGACGAGATCCTGACGCAACCTGACTTTACTGAACCCTTTTTCTATGACCACATAGGTGTCTTTGAGAACTTTGTGCGTTGGGAATTCTGTGATTCTTTACGTGAGGTTTTTGAATACTGGTACAACAAAAAGCATTTCGTAGGAGAATCCTCCGAACATTCAGTCACAAAAATTGGAGAAAATGATTTTACCATTGACCACTTCAATGATGGGGAGTCTCAATTTCCTAAAGGTGGCATGGGTCGTAAGGACCATCAACTTTACCTTGAAGTTTGTGACACGACGATGACCGCTCAGGTCAATCAAGCAATCGGTCAAGCATTTGAGATGTATGTACAGAAGTACAAAGGTCTTGTTGATTCTGCTGATCCCATTTCTTCATGGACTTGTAAACTTCAACGTACAGATCCTGGCGGTGGATATCATGTATGGCATTGTGAGAATGGTAACTTCCTCTACCGTGACCGTGTGCTGACGTGGATGATTTATCTGAATGATATCCCTCCTGAGAATGGTGGCGGCACTGACTTCTATCACCAGGAGAAAACGTTCCATCCTAAGAAGGGAACTATTGTTCTCTGGCCTGCTACTTACACCCACATGCACAGAGGTGGATTCCTTACAGGGGATGAATCTAAGTACATTGCTACTGGATGGTTCTTACGTGAACCTGGTAACGTTACGAACCGTACAGTAAGCGAAGCAATGGGTAAATCAAAACCTGTGGACAACCTAAATTGATTTTTTATACGTGCATAACCAACGGATACGACTCCATTCCTGACGCATATGTTGAGGAAGGTTGTCGGTATGTTTTGTTTCATGATGGAAGCATTCCTACAACCAAAGGACCGTGGGAGTACGTACATCTTGATGATCTAAATGTAAAACTTCCCGACTGTCCTGTTAGGAAGTCATATGTTATCAAGCATGAACCGCATATATACTTCACACAGTCTTCTGATCTGACTGTGTGGGTAGACGCAGCATATAATATAACCCTAGATCTGGTTGAATATAGTAGGAAAGTCTTTCGGCATCCTCATAGTTTTGTTGTACTACAAGAGCACCCTGACCCCCGCAGTTTGCTTGAAGAGTTCAATAAGTTGTATGCCGAAGGATTTTCTGACAGTGTAGAAATTACCAAGATGTCTGAATGGATGCTTGGTGGTTATGATCCTTACCCTAAAAAGGATTACAAACAAACAATCAACTGCGTTGTCTGGAGACGTAACTTCCAAGAGAATAGGGAGTGGAACAGAGCGTGGGCACGGTGGTATAAGAGAGGTGTCAACCGTGATCAAATTGCTAGTGCACTTGCTGAGCATGAGACAGGACTGACAGCACTGCGTGTACCGATGCAGGTCAGTCTTGACAACACTAATAGGGTCAAGAAGTACGAAGAATCTTATAATATTGATCGACCAACCAACAAACAGATCACTGACTTTCAAAATAAATTAGTAAAAATTTGGGACAGTGATATTAGTTCGATGTTGATGATGGCAGCAGTGCCCACTTTACCTCATGAATTTGGAGAAAGAATCAAACATATTCAATTGAATGTTTATACATGTATTACTAATGATTATGATATCCCTCAGAATTTTTACTTTGATCCAAATGTAAACTATTGGATTTTCCATGATGGGAAGTTATCTGTTCCTGATAGTCAAAAGATGTCAGGTTCTTGGAAGTATATTGATGTTTCTAATCTTGGGATTGATAATCCAAGAGAGTTGGCGTTCTATGTCAAAGCAAATGCTCACGAGTTTTTTCCTCCTAACTCATATACAGTATGGGTTGATGGATGCTTTGATCATTCTTATGATTTTATTGAAAGATCTCTTGGATGTTTTCCTTTCTCGGTCCTGCGTCATGGAGGAGAGTTCTCATACTACGATGAGTTGTTGGAAGGATTTACTTGTGCTTTCTATAAGTACAACACAGCAGTCAACTACACCCTGTATCTGGCATCGGCGGGATATGACTTTCTAAAATATTCTAGTCCACAGTGCTCTGTTGTCTGGAGACAGTTGACTCCGGAGGTAATTGAGTTCAATAAGAAATGGTATGAGGAGGGGTATCTAAATCGAGATACGATTCCTTTTGATGCTGCTATACAGTTTACAGGAGTAACTCCCCGGTTCTATGATAACCGGGATGACTGTGGTATAAAATTTGGGTTCAACAATAAGAGAGGTAGACTCAAAAAACATGAGCAACTGGGTGATCTAGATCAATATAAAAAGGTAGATCAGTTCCTTATGGAAGTTGATCGAGCGACTGGATATGAAGCAAAGTTGTTTTGTAAGTATAAACTCCATGAGTTTTACATGAAATACTATGGTATTGGTGGCAATTTAGGACTGTCATTCAATACTTATCCTTATCAAGAAGGTGTCCGTGTTGATAAAAAATTAGTTGTCATCTATACATGCATTACTAATGGGCATGATGTGATACCAGATAAGAATTACTATGATCCTGAAATAAGATACGTATGTTTTCATGATGGCACTATTGATACTACCAAGGGTCCATGGGAGTACATCAAATTAGATCTTGATATTGAGTGTCCACGAGACTTAGCGTTCTATCCAAAGTGTAACCCCCATGAGTTTTTTGAGAAAGGAACTTACACTGTATGGGTAGACGGTTGCTTTGTGCATACCCGAGAGTTTGTAGAGAAGAGTTTGTATTCTTTTCCCTTCACCACACTTAGGAACATCAGCAAGTTCTCATACTATGATGAGTTGTTGGAGGGGTTTACTTGTGCCTTCTTCTCATACGAGGGGGGAATAGAGATTACTAAAGAACTAAGCACCACAAACTATAAGTTCAATAAGTATTCGAGTCCTCAGTGCTCAATTATATGGAGATATTTGTACGATGAGACTATAGAATTCAATGAGCAGTGGTATACTTGGAGTAAGAAAGGTATCAATAGGGATAGTATTCCCTTTGATGCTGCTGTTCAATTGACTGGTACCAAACCTTTGTATTATGAGAACAGGACTGACTCTGGTATCAAGATGGGGTTCCAGCACAAGGTTGGTAGAGTCAAGAAGCATCCTCAGTATGGAGACAAAGATCAATATACTAAAGTGGATCAGTTTATCAAAGACCTTGAAAAATGGACTAAACTAAAACCACTTTTGTATATCAAGTACAAGTTTCATGAGTTCTATATGAAACACTATGACATCATATGATCCTCTACACATCCATCACTAACGGATACTTTCAGTTGCCGCAATTGGATATTGATTGTAGATGTGTTTGTTTTCATGATGGAAGTGTGTATGAGCAAGAAGGATGGGAACTAAAGTACATACCTGGGTTCTCATCTGATCCTATTCGTATGTCACGTCTGGTAAAGATGATATGTCCATTTGATGAACCTAATGTTTACATTGATGCATCTAAATTACATACACTAAACAATAAATTTTGTGAAGTAAGTAATTTTATTCTTTCTCAGGATACTTTTACTGTAATAGAGCATCCACATTCTCATACGTATCTTGAAGAGTGTGCTGAATATATTTGTAGAGGACTTGTTCCTTTCTCTGATGTGTATAAGTTCACGGTTGCTGCTGCGGAGGCAGGGTATAACTTCAAAGACTATCTGTCACCGCTATGTACGATCCTCTGGAGGAGGGGTAAGACTGACTTCGACCAACTCTGGTGGGACTGGTACTTGAAGGGTGGTAGGAGGGATCAACTGTCCTTTGCAGTGGCATTGCAGATGAGTGGTATGAAGTATGAAACTATTCTTGCTAGAGAACTGATTGATGTATGGTCAGACGCTAGCGATGGTGGTGAGTGGTGGGCGAACAAGGGTGGTAGGTATGGTGCTAAGTATCATGTCAATCCTGAGTGGGCAGTAGACATCCTATGTAATATGACAGGTCTGGAAAAGAACTCAAGGAACTATCGCTGTGCTGTCCTTACTGAAGATGATCAACCTGTCTGGTTGTTTGGTGATATGTCAAATGATTTCGATTATAAGTACAGAAAATTGAACGTTTTGAATCCATATCACAGTCTTCTGTGGTATACCAATAGAAAGACTGGTGTTATACGAAGACCGAGTCGAACTATTAGATCACACTTTGATGATCCATTCTTTTTCCCACACCCCATATGATTATTTACACCTGCGTCACTAACGGATACGACAAATTCTCTGATGATCATTACTATGATCCCAGTGTCAGGTATGTTGCCTTCACAGATGGCACTGTTGATGTGCCAGAGAAATGGGAAGAGTATCCAATCAAAGTAGAAGAGGAGTGTCCACGTAGGAGATCTGCTCACCCCAAGATCTGCCCTCATCTTTATTTTGATGCAGGTGAGTCAGTGGTCTGGATTGATGGGTGTTATGTAATCACCAAAGAATTTGTAGAAACTTCTAAACGTATCTTGAGTCGTAGTAGTCAGACTCACATGATTCATCCTTGTCGCTTCAATTTTGTTGAGGAAGTGATGGAAGGTTACGTGTCCTCATTCAACACCAAAGCACAGATGGTGGAGATCATGGAGGCGTTGATGGAACTGAACTATAACTTCAAAAACTATTGCAGTCCTGTACTGGCATCAATTTGGAGACATATTACTCCTGAGATCAGTAAGTTTGGTGACCTGTGGTGGAAGTATTCTTTGATTGGTCCTAACCGTGACCAGATTTCTTTTGATACTGCACGTCAACTGACTGCATTACCCTGGCAGACAATAAAAAATCCACTAAAGGACCACTGGCCTGAGGTTGGTATTGATTTTGACCACCGAACAGGTAAGTTGAATCGCCTAGGAAAGCATCCCCAAGCAGGAGATCTGGAGCAGTACAAGCGTGAGAATGAGATGCTCAAGGAGATAGGTCGGTGCACTCGTATGATTGCAAGGTTGCACTACAAGCACAATTTCCAATCAATGATTGATGCAAACGTATTGAACCGATGATTATCTACTCATGTATCACTAATGGATATGATGAGATACCGGATGAAAATTACTACGATCCTGATGTCAAGTATGTGATGTTCGCTGATGATACTGTTGAAAGGAAAGGACCGTGGGAGTTTCGAGAGATCCCATGTGATTATTCCTGTCCTCGTATCCGTTCTTCCTACGTCAAGATCAACCCTCATAAAGTATTTGATGAGGGTGAGGAGGTTGTTTGGATTGATGGTTGCTACATCATGACCGAACAATATGTAGAGAACTGTAAGAGATACTTTGAGAAGAGTTCTTTCACAGTCATCCGTCATGTAAACCGTTACACATACTACGATGAGATCTTGGAGGGGTTTATGTCCTCCATGAATACAAAGGAGCAGCAACTAGAGATTACCCGAGTCCTGAAGTGGATGAACTATGACTTCAAGAAGTACAGCAGTCCTGTGCTGGGATCTATCTGGCGTCGTCTAGAAAACTATGAAGAGTTTGGTGATCTGTGGTGGAAGTATGCACAGATTGGACCTAACCGAGATCAGATTTCCTTTGATGCTGCCAAGCAGTTCACTAATAAGCAGATGACTTTCATCGAAGATGGTTGGCATGAACTATGGAGAGACAAAAGAGGGAAGTATCTCCACAGAGCAGGAAGTTGTGGTATATTATTCGGACAGCAAGGAAAACAATACCGTCGCAAAAGGCATCCACAGGCAGGGCAACCTGACCAATGGACGAAGCGACGTGAGATCCTTGCCGAACTAAGAGAGATCACAGGATTACATCCTTTTGCTTTTGCAAAACATGATCACTCTGAGTTCGTTGAACGCAATGTGATATCTCCAACTTTGCCTTTACAAAGTTAGGGATTCATGTTATACTAAATAGAAATACGTTACAAAGCGTAACGTAGTAATGACCTCCCTTCAAACCGAGACCTATAGGGAGAATAAAAACGTCTCTAATACCTGTTGCTGAGGGTGTAACAGGAATATCTTACTAGTGTTCCCCGCACTTTTACTTACCCTTTTCAATGTCTGCTACTTTACAACAACAACAATCCCAATCAGTCTGGAACGAGTTCTGTGATTGGGTCACAAGCACTAACAACCGTCTGTATGTCGGTTGGTTCGGAGTCCTCATGATTCCAACCCTGCTTGCTGCTACAATTTGCTTCATCATTGCATTCGTTGCTGCTCCCCCCGTGGACATCGACGGCATCCGCGAACCAGTTGCTGGTTCACTGATGTATGGAAACAACATCATCTCTGGTGCTGTTGTCCCATCTAGTAATGCAATCGGTTTACACTTTTACCCCATCTGGGAAGCTGCCTCACTTGATGAGTGGCTTTACAATGGTGGTCCTTTCCAACTGGTAGTTTTCCACTTCCTGATCGGCATCTATGCCTATATGGGACGTGAGTGGGAACTTTCCTACCGCTTGGGCATGCGCCCTTGGATCTGTGTCGCATACTCTGCTCCTGTTGCGGCTGCGTCCGCAGTATTCTTGGTGTACCCCTTTGGTCAAGGTTCGTTCTCCGATGCTATGCCTTTGGGTATTTCGGGAACCTTCAACTACATGCTTGTATTCCAAGCCGAACATAACATTCTCATGCACCCCTTCCACATGTTGGGCGTTGCTGGAGTTTTCGGTGGTTCACTATTCAGTGCTATGCACGGCTCGCTTGTTACGTCCTCACTGGTTCGTGAGACGACTGAAACTGAGTCACAGAACTATGGTTACAAGTTTGGTCAAGAAGAAGAAACGTACAACATCGTCGCTGCTCACGGGTACTTCGGTCGTTTGATCTTCCAATACGCTTCATTCAACAACTCACGTTCATTGCACTTCTTCCTTGCTGCATGGCCTGTTGTTGGCATCTGGTTCACTGCCCTTGGCGTGTCCACGATGGCGTTCAACCTGAACGGTTTCAACTTCAACCAGTCAATCCTTGATGGTCAGGGTCGCGTCCTGAACACCTGGGCGGACGTGTTGAACCGTGCAGGTCTTGGTATGGAAGTTATGCATGAGCGTAACGCACACAACTTCCCACTGGATCTGGCTGCTGTTGAGTCAACACCTGTTGCACTTATCGCACCTTCCATCGGTTGATAACACTTTCCTGTTATACTGTAGGGGTCTTAGGACCCCTATTTTTTTGGACATGAATACTCGTCGCAATACTCTGCAACATCTTCGAGAACAGTGCAGAGACAAGATAAGAGAGGAAAATTCAAAGATTCAAAAGCATTTGAATCAACGTCTTCCTCCTCATATGGCTGCTGTATCTCCGAACGCAGTCGATATGAATACCTTACAAGAAATCAATCTCTGTCTGGATAGACTTGTCATTGCAGAGGAACGTCTTAGAGTCATTGATCAATTTGACAATCAACTCACAAAAGATCACGACGATCACCTAAACTACGACACTTACAGCAAATAACATGGTCGCCTCAACGCTTCAGCAACAACAACGGGGATGGTTTGATATCCTAGATGACTGGTTGAAACGAGACAGATTTGTCTTCGTCGGCTGGTCTGGATTACTTCTCCTTCCCACTGCCTACCTGGCAATTGGTGGTTGGCTTACAGGAACCACCTTCGCTACCTCCTGGTACACTCACGGCATCGCCTCGTCGTACCTTGAAGGTTGTAATTTTCTTACCGCTGCAGTCAGTACACCTGCTGATGCAATGGGTCACAGTTTGCTTCTCCTATGGGGTCCTGAAGCACAAGGTGATTTTGTCCGCTGGATACAACTCGGTGGTCTTTGGGCATTCGTTGCCTTACATGGTGCATTCGCTCTGATTGGATTCATGCTCCGTCAGTTTGAAATTAGTCGTCTCGTAGGAATTAGACCGTACAATGCTATTGCGTTCTCTGGTCCTATTGCTGTTTTTGTCAGCGTATTCCTTATCTATCCACTGGGTCAGTCTTCATGGTTCTTTGCACCTAGTTTCGGGGTAGCAGCAATTTTCCGCTTCCTGCTGTTCCTCCAGGGCTTCCATAACTGGACGCTGAACCCCTTCCATATGATGGGTGTTGCAGGTATCCTTGGTGGTGCTTTGCTCTGTGCAATTCATGGTGCTACAGTAGAGAACACATTGTTTGAAGATGGTGAACAATCAAACACCTTCAAAGCATTTGAACCTACTCAAGAGGAGGAGACTTACTCAATGGTCACTGCAAACCGTTTCTGGTCGCAGATCTTCGGTGTTGCGTTTTCTAACAAGCGGTGGCTTCATTTCTTTATGCTTTTTGTTCCTGTCATGGGTCTCTGGACATCTAGCATTGGGATTATTGGTCTGGCTTTCAATCTTCGTGCTTATGATTTCGTAAGTCAAGAGATCAGAGCAGCAGAAGATCCTGAGTTCGAGACGTTCTACACCAAGAACATCCTATTGAATGAAGGACTACGTGCATGGTTAGCACCTGCCGATCAGCCACATGAAAACTTCATCTTCCCTGAGGAAGTTCTACCTAGAGGTAACGCATTGTGATTCAATCTCTAGGATTCTTACTACTTCGTATAGCGTTAGGCACTATGCTTATCCATCATGGATATGAGAAACTAGAGAACATTGAAAATTTTGCGGATGCATTTGTACGACCATTGCATCTTCCATTCCCAATCGTCTCCTCATACTTCGCAGCATTCGCTGAGGTTGTGGGGAGTTGGATGGTTATCTGTGGACTCGGCACTCGTCTGGGTGCCTTGGCAATCTTAGGTACAATATCATTCGCAATTTATCATGCTCTAGCTACATCTGGATTCAACATCTACTTGTTAGAACTCTTAGTTCTTTACTGGGGAGGTACAGCATGTATCGTCCTCAGTGGTCCTGGTAATTTCTCGATAGACCATCTCATAAAACGAAGACTTCATGAATACCTTTGAACTTATCCTTTATTTTGTTTGCTTTGCAGTGCTTTCGGGCACTGCTTTTGCTATGATGTGGAGTAATATTCAATCTATTTCTATAGAGATGAATAAACCCCCTAAACCACGTCATCCTGAAGCACCACAAGCAGGAGAAGAAGTAATGTATGTTGATCTAACTAGAGAAAAACTAGAGGACCTTTACAAAAAGGACGAATGACTACATTAGTAATACATTTGGTAGCGTTTTGGAATGTTGCTGTCATGAACTGCATCCAACCCGTCAATTGGGAAGCATGTGCTCCAGTTCATGAATGGTTAGTGCCTGATCTAATTGAAGGGTACAAACTATACACAGGTGATACACATCCCTATCAAACTGAGAAAGATTATCTAAATAATAATATATCGTCGCCGCTATAGTCTCTGGCAAAATCTAGATGACTGTGCTATATTAGGGAGGTCTAACGACCCCCCTTTTTTATGTTCAAATTTCTTCTGGCAGGGTTCCTGTTAGGCGGTTCTCTCCCTGCAATTGCGGAACCTCTCAAAGATAATGAGTATTACTCTATGCATTCTATGGGGTGTATGCTACTCGGTGAATGCACTGAAGGTGTAGAGAAAGTGTACTCTTTGTTGGATGTATCATCTGAATACCCCAACCCAGAAAAGTTTACTGGAGTGACAGGTGAGTTCAACAATATGATTCACTCCTTGAATCAGATTGGAGTGAATGTATTCCTTGCGGATGAGAAGTATTTTCCAGTAGGACATCGTGGTGTCTATCATACTGTGAGTAATAACTTCTTTTTGAACAAAGCATTTATGTCACGCCCTGGTGTATTGATGAGTGTGATGAGACATGAAGGATGGCATGCAGCACAAGATTGTATGGCAGGAACGATTGATAATAGTTTGATTGCTATTATTATGCCTGAAGATGATGTGCCAATGTTGTGGCAAGAGATGGTGAAGCGGGCATATATGTTGCAACCATCTGCAATTCCATGGGAGAAGGAAGCAATGTGGGCAGGTAAGACTGAAAACATGACTATGAATGCTCTTGCAGCATGTGCTGGTGGTAATATGTGGGAAGTATATGAACCGACTCCACTCACACGTCAATACTTAGAGGAGAATGGTTTTATTGAATGATGGTTCAACAAATCAAATGGTTTTCCGCAACCATCATCCTCATCGCTATGGTTTTTCATGTGATGGGGTGGACTCCCTGGAATAGTATCCTCCAACTTGTAGGTGCTAGTGGTTGGACATACGTAGGATTCAAGTGGAAGGAACGTGCAATTATCATGAACTTCCTTCCACAGTTTTTCATCATCATCCCTGGTCTCATCTACCTGTTCTCTAAATAGAGCAGGTATTTTTATGTCATGTCGCCTTCAGTAAATCAACCATGGGATAAACTGAAAACATGTTTGGTTGGTAGATCATATCCTCCTGAATTTTATAGTTACATCAAGGATCCTAGGGCACGTGCTGGGATGGAAAGGATTGCACAAGAAACTGAAGAGGATTTTGTAATACTGTCCAATAAACTTATTGAGTTAGGCGTTGATGTAATTAGAACTAATATTTCTGACGACTGGAAGAAGGATCATAACTGGGGTTACCGTGCCGATTATCCCTCTGCCATGATCCCTCGTGACCATACTATGGTTCTGGGAAACAAGTTATACATGCCGAATCATGATTATTTGGAGGATGTAAATGTCGAACATATGCTCTATGCTATCCGGGACAATGCTGAGTACGCAAAAAATCAACCAGAAGCAGAAGTCCTTAGTGAGTATCTTTTAGATCTTGTCAAACCTGGACGTGGTGCTAAAGGTCAGGCTGCTGCATCTAAAGAGGTTGTTGAGGAAGCACATAAGTTTTTGTCAGATGGAAAAGACTTTCCTATTCATTGGTTGATGCAGGTATTGCACGTTGATGATGTCACTAGATTGTGTGAGAGTGCTGCGACAAATACCATTGGCAATCCACGTCGAGTCAATAAAAAATACAATGAGTTTCAAGATGCAGAGAAGTGGTTCAAAGAACAGGGAGGAGAGGTTGTTTATAATTCGTATGTGAATGGTGCTTCGACAATCAAGTGTGGAAAGGATCTTTACTTTGCCATCAATAATATTCTTACTTATATCAATGAGGACTATGCTCTTGAGAAATGGCAGAAGATGTTCCCTGATTATAGAATCCATCCACTACATTTCCCTGGACATTCTGACGGATCATTGGCACCAATCAAACCTGGGTGCTTGATTAGTATTGGCGATGCAAAGCACACTGATATAACTTTCCCTGGTTGGGATGTTTGTCAGGTCGTGGGTCAAGGTTGGTCTCAAGTAGAAGAGTTCACCAACATGAAACATTCATTACCAAATAATGGACGTTGGTATGTTGCTGGTGAAGAAAAAAATGATGCTCTAACTGATTTTGTTGAAACCTGGTTGAATGATTGGGTCATTTACGTTGAGGAGACTGTATTTGATGTCAACATGCTTGTGGTTGATGAGCAGAATGTCATCGTCAACAACTACAATAAAGATGTTTTTGATTTCTTTGAGAAGCATGGTGTGACTGGGCACGTGGTCAACTTTAGGCACCGTTACTTCTGGGACGGTGGACTACACTGTATTACTACTGACCTGGATCGCGAAGGAGAAAGACAGGACTTCTTCCCAGAGCGTTCTAAATAATGCAGATCTAATATTGTTATGCCATCAGCATTCCAACCGTGGGATAAACTAAAAACGTGCTTGGTAGGTCGGTCATATCCTCCAGAGTTTTATAGTTACATCAAAAATCCCAAAGCACGTGCTGGGATGGAGAAAATTGCTCAGGAAACTGAGGAAGACTATCAAAAACTATGCGACAAACTAACAGAGTTAGGTGTTGAGGTAATTAGAACTAATATTTCTGACGACTGGGAGAAGGATCATGACTGGGGGTACCGGGCTAAGTATCCCTCGGCAATGGTTCCAAGAGATCACCTTGCGGTGATTGGTGACAAGTTATACATGCCGAATAGTGACTACTTGAAGAACGTTGATCTTCGCGAGATGATCAATGGTCTTCATAATCCAAACTGTAAGCATGAGTGGTTGCAACCGGGTGCTGAGTTGGTTGCAGAGTTCATCCTCGACATGATGAAACCTGCTAGGGGTGTGAAGAATATGGATCCCATTGAGGAACTGCGTGATTTTTATCACAACCATGGTTCACAACGTCGGGATGGAAATACTTATAGCATAAGCGGACTGTTGTCTGGGTTAGACCTGGCGGACATGGAGAGACTGTGTTTGAGTGCTGTTACTAATACAATTGGCGATCCTCACAGAGTCAACAAAGAATATAATGAGTATCAAGATGCAGAGAAGTGGTTCAAAGAAAAAGGAGGGGAGGTTGTTTATAATCAGTACGTCAACGGTGCTTCAGTAATTCGTTGTGGTAGAGATCTATATTTCTCTATGAACAACATCATGAACCTTGCCAATCAAGATATGTTCATGGAGAAGTGGGAGCGTCTGTTCCCTGAGTTTAGAAACCATCCTCTGTATGTTCCTGGACATGGCGACGGTTCTTTGACTCCAGTCAAACCAGGACTGTTGGTTTCTATTGCTAAAACTGAATTCTTTAGCGAAACTTTTCCTGATTGGGAGGTTGCACATATTCCGGGTGCTGGATGGAAACAAGTGGATGGTTTTCTGAAGATGAAGAAGAAAAATAAGGGACGCTGGTGGGTTCCTGGAGAAGAAGACAACGATGACCTAACGGAGTTCATCGACACTTGGTTGAACGACTGGGTAATCTACGTTGAAGAGACTGTCTTTGATGTCAATATGCTTGTGGTTGACGAGAAGAATGTTATCTGTAATGGATATAACAAGACGGTCTTTGATGCCTTTGATAAGCATGGAATTACAGGTCATGTCGTGAACTTTAGGCACCGTTACTTCTGGGATGGTGGACTGCACTGCATCACCCTCGACCTGGATCGTGAGGGAGAGATGCAAGACTTCTTCCCAGAGCGTGGTGATGAAAGTTATGTCATCCAGGACCCAAGGAACGACAAGAAATCACCACTGTATAACAAGTGGGATGCTTACGATAAGCAACGTCCTAACTTCAAAAAAGATCAGGAGATTAGGCAAAACCAAAATCAAGAATCAGTTTCCTAGAAACCGGAAAAAAAACTCGGGCAAAAATCTGCCGCCCAGGTTTTTTTATGATACAATGATTAGTGAGAGATAATACTCAGATACATAACGTGTCTGCAAATTGCAAATGAAGCCTTTATTTGTGCTAATCGCTTCACTGTTCCTTGCTTTACCTGCATGGGCAGTGGATGTAACGATGGGTGCTAATGGAAACCTAGTGTTTGATCCACCAGAGGTTACTATTTCTGCTGGAGAAACGATTCACTTTGAAAACTCTGCGTTACCTCCACATAATATTATTGTGGAATCTCGCCCTGATTTGTCAAGAGAGTCTTTGATGTTTGCTCCTGGTGAAGGACAAGATATCAAATTCGCTGATGCTGGTGACTATACCTATTGGTGTGGACCCCATAAATCTGCTGGTATGGTTGGTACTATTCACGTTCAATGAATCTTATGTTTACTGTCACTCTCAAAACTCCTGAAGGGGTTACTCATACAGTTGAATGTGCTGATGATCAATACATTTTAGATGCTGCTGATGAGGCAGGCATTGATCTTCCTTATTCATGTCGTGCTGGTGCTTGCTCTAGTTGTTCTGGTAAAATTGAATCAGGTACTGTAGATCAAAGTGATCAGTCATTCTTAGATGATGATCAACTAGAAGCAGGTTTCTTGATGACTTGTGTCTCCTACCCCACGTCTGACGTTACTATTCTTACTGAGCAAGAGGAGTACCTTTACTAAATACCTCTGTATAACAGTCGTAAACATAGAGATGTCGGTTTCTAAGAACTGTACTTCGCTTTCCTCCTCTGATGTTCGGAGTGAGTTGACAGTAGATCCTAATGGAAATATTGTCTTGGATGGCAGTGGTGAGGCGATTGATCGCTCTGATAAATCACCATCATGGCGGTTCCGTGAGCGTGTATGGAAACGCATTGATCGCGAACAGCATGATGTTGGAATGGATTTCTATCGTAAGCAAGAACTTGCTAAGAAAGAAGTCAAAGCAGATCTTGAGTTTATGAATCGCGAGAAGGCCAAGAATGGTTCTTATCCAGAGCGTCCTGAGTAAAGATTGACAAGACAGCACAGATATCTTATAATATCTTAGTTAGTCGGTCTTTCATGAAAAAGTATCAAGTAAAATCACGTTGGTACTATTGGTTCTGGGGAATTGCCACGGTCTCAGTTGTGTCAGGTCAAATTTATGTTGGTACAGGCTACCGGTCCATGGCGCATGCTATTGGGTCGGTAGTTTCTGGTGTAGATGTTACTTTGATTATCCCTGATAATGATTCTTTATTCTGAGAAGTGGGAACTTCCGGAAGGTACTATAAAAACTCTCAAGGAAAGATACGATGATTCTTTTTTCCTAAAGGGAGGAGAAGATTCGATTGAGAACAGAAAAAATTGGGGACAACATTACACTGGGTTTCATAAAAATCCAAACAATAAAGCACCAACTGTTGAAGGTAACTTTATTGATAAGGATCTCCTACAACTTTATGTCCCTAAACTAAAGAAAATCCTTGGTGACATTGGATTGCCCATGGGCAAAACCATTTACAGTTACAGTAGTATTTGGGGACAACTATATAAACGTGACCTTGAAGCGGTCATTGATGTTCACAATCACTACGAAGATCCACGTCAATTGATTTCGTGGGTTCACTTTGTTGATGTCCCTGACACTAAACTGTTTTACTTTCAGGTTGGAGATAAAAAAATCTATCCTAAATGTCAAAAAACAGGTGACATTATCCTATATCCATCTTATGCTATGCATGGTGTGGACATGATGACTGAGGGGAAAGACCGCTTTGTTGTCGTTGGTAACATAGTAAAACTCAACCAAAATCGCTGGTAAATGAAAGCAGTAATTTACTCGAAGAACGATTGTCAATGGTGTGATAGGGTTCGTCAACTGCTTGTGTCAGTTGATATTGAATACCTTGAGTATAAACTTGACAAAGATTTCACAAAAGATCAATTCTACAATGAGTTTGAGGAAGGTGCTACCTTCCCACAAGTCTCTATCAACAACAAAGCAATTGGTGGATGCAAAGAGACACTCCATCATCTTCAAACTCTGGAGATGATTTGATAAACAAGGGCACCCTTCTGATGTATAATAGAAGGAAACCCCGCTACAAACTAATACCTCTTCTCAAAATATTTGGCAAGAGATTTTCGCTACATATAGAAAGGGAGAATTAGCATGGCACTTGATCCAACTACTGTCTTTTTCGTAATGTTTGCAGTGATCATGCTACAAACAATTGCAATTGGTTTAGTGATTGGGTACCTAGTCCGTACTTACATCCACGATGTAACTCCCCAGTATTCTCACCCTGAGATGTTCGATGAGCATGGTAATCCTGTTGCCGACACTCTAATCTCTTTCCGATTTGAAGGTGAGACCCCCTACCTCGATGAATTTGAAGACTAATTATGGCAACGTCAAAACTTCCTAACAATCCTTTGGTCTCCGAACTGTTCAGAGCAGTACACGGTGCTAAGACTGTGGATAAAAAGGTTGAAATTTTAGAACAACACAAACGGGATGATGTAAAGGCAATCCTTATCTGGAACTTTGATAAAGGTATCAAGTCTGCTATCCCTGAGGGAGATGTTCCCTATAAGAGGAACGAGTCTCCTGCTGGTACTGATGGTCACACTCGTCTGGTGCATGAGTGGAGGTCATTGTATAACTTTATTCGTGGGGGCAACGACAAACTATCTCAGATGCGCCGGGAAACCTTGCTGATTCAACTCCTAGAGTCACTTCATGCTGACGAAGCAGAGATTGTTACTCTGACTAAAGACAGTGAACTGCAGAGTAAGTATCGTATTACTCGTAATGTTGTGGAGAAAGCATATCCTGAGATCAATTGGCGTGATAAGTGAAGTTTCTCATTGATCTAACAGATCATTGTAACTCCAAGTGTCCTCTATGTGCTAGGCATAAGACATCATATAATGATGAGGTTGCGGTGCTTGCACCTGACCCATCAATGAACCTGTCAAAGATTTCACTTGATCAATGGAAGACATGGTTCCCACAAAAGACCCTTGAGAAGACAGAGTTGATCTACTTCCAAGGGTCTTTTGGTGAGCCAACATTGTGTGATGATCTGCTTGAGATATATGCCTATACTCTAAAGTCAAATCCCAATATTGTTTTCCAAATGAGTACCAATGGAGGCACTCGTGACGATGCATTTTGGGGAAGACTTGGTGCTCTCATGGGAGCATCACATAAAGATAGTTTCCTCATCTTTTCTATTGACGGTCTAGAGGATACGCTGCAGCATTACCGCGTAGGTGTGGACTATAAGAAGGTGATGAGGAGTGCTAAAGCATTCATTGCGGCAGGTGGTCCTGCTGTCTGGAGGATGCTAGTCTTCAAACATAACCAACATCAGATAAAAAGATGTAAGACGTTGAGTAAACTGTGGAAGTTCAAAGACTTTCAACATACTCGTGTCAATGATATGTATGACGCTAGTGGTCGTGGTGATGGTAAATTTACGTACTCATACAGAGATAAGGTGCATACCTTACAAGTAGCAGACGATCCTGACCATGTGTACCACCCAGACCCCGTAGCAGAGGACTCAGAGGTGGTGTGCCGCTATAAGCATAGCAAAGGTACTCCTGGTCAACTGAGGATCGATAGCAGGGGTGTGGTGCATGCCTGCTGCTTCCATCAGTCACGCCTTAGGTTCTTCTACCCTGGATATTATATTGACAATGATCCTGATGCACCTGCTGTCTTCCGTGACATCAAAAACCCAAACAAGGGAGTGGGTGCAGAATACATGCAAAAAGTTTTCTGGGACAGCGTTATCCCTTTGATTGAAGAGCAGGGAGGTATCAAATCTATCTCATTGGAACACAAATCGTTACAAGAGGTGCTACAGACTCCCTTTTTCCAGCATACTCTGGTAGACTCTTGGAGTAGTAAACCACACATCTGTGCGGACTATTGTGGGAAGAAAAGACGTGTCGATTGATACTGACGTTCTTCTCTATATAATATAACATCATGCGAATCGTTCATCCCCGTTGAGGGGACGCAAGTAAGTCGCGGAACGGAGCCGTTCATCCCAATGCTTGAAATACTTCTGTATTCATCACTCACCTGTCAACAAGCTGATACAATCATGCTGAAGATGAAAGCAAACGAGAATCTCTCAAATGCTTTCAAGGTAGAGTTGATAGAGACCGTAAAGGAATCTACACCAGAATGTCGCTGGTATTGGGACGCACACGACTGAAGGAACGGGGACTAAAAAACCCATCCTTTAGGAGACCTACAGTGAACACACTGACATTGATCCGGAATCAGATTGAAAAGGCAGCACGTCTTCATGACGCACAAATTGCTCACACTTCCTATCGTGGTGTGAAGTATGAATGCCTTGAAACTAATGAGGAAACTCATGGTACCTTCTGCTATCGGGGTCGCACTTACACAAAGTGAAAAGTAAGATACATTTGCTAGTCAAATGATCTTGTATAACTAAGGGAAGGTTTGACACCTTCCCTTTTTTGTTTTATAATACAACCATGGAACGAGACAAACTCAAGATTATTGTTTCCGATTTGGAAATGCTTCTCAGTGCTCTCAAAGCAGAGGTCTACTCTGATGTGGCGTCTTACCGTTTCGACGAGTGTGACCCTGTTGAGCAAAACTACGACGAAATTTACGAAGGTCCATGACAGTAGAACTTATCAGTGTTACTCCTGATTCTGAGCAGATGATGGCGTACATTGCTCGTGTGAGCAATCCTGCTAATCAAGAGAATGAAAAGTATTCTGGTCTACTAAAGTATTGTATCAAGCACAACCATTGGAGTGTGTTTGAGCAATCAACAATGACTTTGGAGATCTTTACAACTAGAGCAATCGCAGCTCAAATTTTGAGGCACCGCTCATTCACATTCCAAGAGTTTTCACAAAGATATGCTGACACTAAACTGCTGAAGGATAACATTCCTCTTCCTGCAATGCGTCGTCAGGATACTAAGAATAGGCAAAATAGTATTGATGATTTGGATCCATATACTATTCAGAAATTGGAGTTACAGATGCAAACTCTATTCTCCTCTGCACAATCACTTTACAATCAGATGCTAGAGGAGGGTGTCGCAAAGGAATGTGCAAGAATGGTGCTTCCACTGTGTACTCCCACCAAAATCTACATGACAGGCTCATGCAGATCATGGATCCATTACATCAATCTGAGGTCTGAAAACGGCACTCAGAAGGAGCACATGGACATCGCTCATGCATGTAAGAAGATTTTTATTGAACAGTATCCTTCTGTGAGTGAGGCATTGGAATGGGTAAAATCTGCGGAATAAATCTGTCGCATAATGGATCTCTTGCCATCCTTGAGGATGGTGAGGTCCAATTCTACATTGAAGAAGAAAGATTGAGTCGTGTCAAGCGGGATAGGTCTGCTTTGACTGCTGCGACTCAATTTTTAGATGATTCTATTGGTGTGGTCACTATATGTGACTGCTATACCACATACAATTTGAAAAAATACCTGTTTAGAACCAAGCAGGCAAACAAAATCATTGATCTAGTCAAGGAAAAAGGACTTCCTCTAAAAGATTATCGTGACAGGCATCATGAATGTCATGCAGCGAATGCATATTACAACTCTGAGTTCAAAGATGCTGCTGTCATCGTCATGGATGGTAAAGGTTCTTTGCACCATCATAAAGATCTGAAGTTCTGTGAGACTGAAAGTATTTTTGACGTAAACGACGGAAAGTTTGAGTCAGTCTTCAAACATTACTCTACGTTCTGGAGCGAAGATGAGTCTAACAAGTTAGGTTCTTCTTTCTGGGACGGTAAAAACTTTTACAGTAATAGGACCAGCGTTGGTCAGGCGTATCGTAGAGTGTCACGATACTGTGGGTTTGATGAAACTGATGCTGGTAAGACCATGGGTCTATCCACGTACGGTGCAGCACCCATAGATCTATTTGAGATTGACAATGGGCATAGCGTGTGCTCTACTGAACTCAGTCCAGAAGGTAATACCACCAGGTATACTGGACATGAGTGGCACCCTGAAGACTTAGCATATCGACTACAAAAGTCTGCTGAGGAACATGCTATGTTCATGCTTGAGAAAGCATACGAGTTGACCGGTAAGGAGAACGTGGTTCTTACAGGAGGATTTTTCCTCAACTGTATTGCAAACCACCAGCTCCTAAAAACTGGTATAAATTTGTATGTAGATCCCCTTGCTTATGATGGCGGTCTTGCCATCGGTTCTGCTCTATTAGAACATTATGAGAACACTGTACCTCGGTCCTGAATACGATCTTTCTTTTGTTGATGGTGAGGATGTAACTTACAAAGATGTAGCAGACATCATCGCAGATAAAAAAGTAGTTGCAATGTTCCAAGGGAGATCAGAGGCAGGTCCTCGTGCTCTTGGAAATAGATCTTTGTTGTATGATCCTCGTGATCATGAGGCACAGAAGACCGTCAACCTAATCAAAAAGCGTGAGCACTGGAGACCATTTGCTGCCAGTGTCATGCTTGAATATGCAAACGATTGGTTTGACATGCGTGGACTTGATGAGTCACCGTTCATGATGTATGCCATGGATGCACGTCCAGTTAGTTGGCATTTGATTCCAGGTGTCCTGCATATTGATAAGACTTGTCGTATTCAAACTGTTACTGAGAAACAGAACGAGCACTACTACAAACTAATCCATGCATTTTGGGACAAGACAGGCATCCCAATGCTGTTCAACACCTCATTCAACCTGGCAGGTGAACCATTAGTAGAGTCTCCGCAGGATGCATTCAAAACATTCTATGAGTCTGACATACCATACCTATACTTTCCAGAGGTCGGAAAGATAGTGCGAAAATGACTTTTCATTTACGAAAAAGTGGGAAAAAAACTCGGGCAAAAAATTTGCTCCTAGGGTTGAACCTGTCTAATAACGGATCTGCTTGTCTACTTGAGGATGGTAAACCTGTTTGGTATCTGGAGGCAGAGCGTGTTTCCTATGTAAAGTATGACTATGATATCAGGTCTCTACTTGATATGTTACCTGAGGGAATAGATCATATTGCTTTAGCAGATTCCTTTTGGAAACGTGGTAACAAGCAGGTTGATAACATCAAGATGTTGTCTGCTGTCAAGAGAAAGTTTCCTGGTGCTACACTGTATGACTACAGAAAAAAGCACCATATGACACACGCTGCATGTGGTTTCTACAACTCAGGATTTGAAACTGCCACTTGTATTGTGGTTGACTCTAATGGATCAAAAACACCTGAAGGTTTAGAGATAGAATCTATTTTCTTTGCTCCCACCTGGGGGGTAATTCATAAGACCATGTTCTCTCCTGATAATATTGGATTTGGTAGGAGATTTGAAGAGGCATGTATAGAATATGGATGGCACTACATGGATGCAGGTAAGGTTATGGGAAAAAGTGTTTATAATTCTGAACCTGCCAAGTCTTTGCAGGCAGAGTGGGAGGAGAGGGTGTTAGAACTGATCCGTATGGCACCTACAACAAATATTGTCCTTGCAGGAGGATGTTTCTTGAATTGTGTAGCAAACTACAAGGCACTGGGAAGATTTCCTGATCATAGTTTCTATGCAGAACCACTAGCAAATGATGGAGGCACTGCCATGGGTGCTGCTTATTTGGCATATCATGGCATCAATTGACATCTTAGATATCAGCGCATCTATTGGTTGCAACCTTCAATGTAAGGGATGCAATCATTTCAGTAACTATTTTGCTCCTGGTAGTAAGGTAGACACTGACAGTTTGCTTGATGACATAGCAACTCTATTGCCTAGAGTAAATATAGGTAGAGTGTCCGTCATTGGTGGCGAACCACTACTAAATCCCCGTTGTGAGGAGATTGTAAATGCATGTACAACACACACTGATTCTCCTGTCTATCTCTATAGCAATGGTCTATTGCTCCTACAGAATGAAGCATGGATCAAAAAGAGTTTAGAGAATCCACAAATATTTCTTAGGATTAGCATTCATCTACCAGAAGTAGAACAGATTATCAAAGAGTTCAACCACCCTAAGGTTCTTGTTACTGAGCATCATACTGGTAAAGATAGGTGGTTCAACTCTATCAAAAAGAGAGATGGTAAGGTCTATCCTTACGAGCATAAGAATCCCGCAAAGAGTTTCAAGGTTTGTTCTTGTCCTAATGCACAGTTGTATGGGGGGAAACTGTGGAAGTGTCCCAACACAGCATTTCTGAGGGAACTATTATATGTGACTGATCAACAGAATGATCCTGAGTGGCAGGAGTATCTTGTCGATGGTGTTCCTGTTGATTGTAGTGATGATGCATTGACAAAATTCTGTACTAATAGTAGACTCTCAGAAAGTGTATGTAACATGTGTACTGCCAAACCGATAAAGTTCAGTGCTGCACTGCAAGAACGGAGTAAACGAAAGGTTATTCCTTCAAAATAAATAACCAAAACTACCCTCACATGCCAACATATCCCGTAAAACATCTGACTACCGGAGAAACAAAGGAATTGTCAATGAAAGTTGCTGACTATGATCAGTGGCGTAAAGAAAATCCCGATTGGGATAAAGATTGGTCTGCTGGTGTCTGTATGACCGTTAGTGGTACAGGCGATGTTTACAGTAGGACTGATGGCGGATGGAATGAAGTTCTATCAAAGGTTGCACAAGTTCCTGGTTCAAAAGTCAAACCCCAGAAAACCATACACTCATGACAGCACGTCGTAAGAAACTTTCTTCATCTGTTGGTGCTGGCATGACTGCCAAGCAAATGCGTCGTAAGAAACCAATCAATTCTGAGTCGATGGTAGAAATTCTACCAATTACAGATAATCAGGAGACGGTATTCCAAAAGTACAGAGAAGATCAAAACCTATTTCTATATGGGTGTGCTGGTACTGGTAAAACATTCATCACTCTTTACCTGGCATTGAGAGATGTGCTTGATCCTTTGACGCATTATAACAAGGTAGTTCTTGTTCGGTCACTGGTGTCAACCCGTGAGATTGGTTTTCTTCCTGGCGACCACGAGGATAAATCTGCTCTTTACCAAATTCCTTATAAGAATATGGTGAAGTACATGTTTGAGATGCCTACGGACAGTGACTTTGAAATGCTTTGGGGTAATCTGAAAGCACAGGAATCAGTGACGTTTTGGTCTACTAGCTTTATCCGTGGCACCACGCTGGATGATGCTATTATTATTGTAGATGAGTCTCAAAACCTAAATTTCCACGAACTTGACAGCATCATCACCCGTGTGGGTGAAGGTTCTAAGATCATGTTCTGTGGTGATGTAGCACAGACTGATCTTGTCAAGACCAATGAAAAAAATGGAATCTTAGATTTCATGAAGATTATCCAACGTATGTCAGAGTTTGATTCAATCGAATTTGGCATTGACGATATTGTTCGCTCTGGACTTGTCAAGTCTTATATAACTAGCAAAATTGAACTTGGTATGTGATGTTTGACCATGTAGAATGTGATCTTCCGCGACTTCAGCGGAAGAATATTGAAGGAGTCCGTTTTTACACAGTCAATGACCGACCGATGGTGTCCATCACCTCGGTCACTTCTCATTGGAGTGCAAAGAAATTTGTCGAGTGGAGGAAACGTGTTGGTAATGAGGAAGCAAACCGCATTACTAAACGTGCTACTAGTAGAGGTACGGAATGTCACGAGTTGATCGAGACATTTATGCTCAACAAAGAGGTGGAGTATAAGAATCCTGGACCGAAAATGCTATTTCTCCAGGCAAAGAAAACATTACAAAATATAAATAACATATACGCATTAGAAAAAAGTCTCTACAGCGAGGAACTTGGAGTCGCAGGTACAGTAGATTGCATCGCTGAGTACAATGGAGAACTTGCAATCATTGACTTCAAAACATCAGCAAAACCTAAACCTAGGGATTGGATTGAAGGTTACTTTGTACAAGCAGCAGGATATGCTTGTATGTTCTTTGAACGTACTGGTATCCCCGTAAAAAAACTTGTCATTATCATGACATGTGAGAACGGAGAGGTGCAAGTGTACGAAGAGTATGATAAAATGAAATATATGAAACTTCTTGTTCAATACATCGAGAAATTCGTTGAAGAAAAAATCACAGCACTCCAAGTCTGAAATGAAATCCATTTTGAAAAGTAAATTCTTGTGTCAAGACAAGTTTACTAATGACATTGAGAACATAGTAAAAAACAATGCTGAAATGAATTACATTGAGGCAATTTGTTTTTACTGCGAGTCAAACAACATTGAGATTGAATCTGTTTCTAATCTCATCACAAAACCTTTGAAAGAAAAACTCAAGGGCAATGCTATGACCCTAAATTACTTGAAGAGGACATCTAGGGCAAAGTTCTTTAGTATCTAAATGGATAAAAGAGAGTTCAAACTATCTCAGATCAAAAGTAATCTACCTGTAGATAAACTTCACAGAATATCTGAGAGTGTGGACTTTGTTAGATCACAGAAAGGATTCTGGACAACTAACTTCAAACAGGTTACGCCTGAAGAGATTGCATCTCTTGAGTCAGAGCGACCTACCACAAGATTACTGAGTATCCATGTTATCAATGGGTGCAATCTTGCTTGTCGGGCATGTAATCACAACAGCAGTCTTCTTGGTATGAAGAGTGGTGTAGATATTGATGCTTTGATAAAAGATATCAAAGAATTTCTACCAAAAGTATATGTTTGGAGTCATATAAGCATTATTGGGGGAGAACCTTTACTTGAACCCCGCACCAAAGAGGTCGTAAAGGTCACTAGAGAGGTCGCAGAAGCAACGGGGCAGACCTGTAACATAAAACTGTTTAGTAATGGTTCACGCCTCATACAAGAGCAGGAGTGGATTGCTGATGAAATGTTGAAAGGTGTCAACTTCAGACTAACATTTCATAAACCCTGGTTTACTGAGTTAGGATCCGCCAACTGGGAAAACGCTGCAAAGTTTATTAGATATCTCCAGTCCCGCGATGTGGACACTGATAACTTTCTTGAATTTAGTGAGGCATTCCGTCTGCTTGATGGTAAACCTAGGCAGTGGTTTGATCTTGTGCGTTATGAGATCAAGGAAGACCAGATCAAATACTATCCTTTTGAGGAAGGGAATCCTGAAGAAAGCTTTACACACTGCACGTGTCCCAATAGTCAGTTGTATAATGGACACCTGTGGAAGTGTCCCATGATCTCCTACCTCAGAGAATCGTTGGATGCCACAGATCAACTCAATGATCCTGAATGGCAGAAGTACCTGGCGTACAAACCAACTGACATCTCTGCTTCCCCAGATGACATCCGAGCATCATTTGATGAGGTAAAAAAACCTCATGAGATTTGTTCTATGTGTCCCCGCAACCCTGTGTGGTTTACTGCAACTGCACAATTGGATGCGAAATTGAAAAAAAACGTCGCAATGCATGATGAAGCAACCTATGACACCGTTTGATACTTACAAAGAGTATCTTGCGTACAAGAATCATTTCTCTAAGGAGAAGTATGATTACTTTGTGTATGGTGGTAAGTCTAGAGCAAGTCTTGACTCATTCTACAAGAGGAAAGATAGGTACTTTTTTGAGAAGACATCAAGGAAGTACAAGGATGAGGATATCAGGAACTTCTTTCTTGCTAATTTTGTAAGCACCGATAATCCACAGGGTCTGTGGATTGGAAACATTATTCGTGGGGGTGAGAGCATTTACGTTGCATGGCAGCGTCGTCAGCAGAGTTTGTTCTACAACTTCAAGAGCACAAACAAAACCATGTTGGAGCAGTATGGGTTGCAAACATTTTTGGAACCTAAAGATGGACATCCTCCACTACTCAAGGAATACTTGGGAGGTAACCTTAGTATTGAGGAGGTAGTAATCTATGAGAAATTGTTTGGGTACTGCAAAGACTACGACAAGAAAATAGATGACCCTGTGTGGCATCAGATTGGTATGAAGGTCAAGAAGTATTTGCCATTTCTAAATATTGATAAAGAAAAGTATCGTAAACAAGTAATTACTGAAGTAAACGATCAACTCCAATGAGCAACTTTTTTGAAAGCGATAATGTCCGCCGTGAAATGGAGGACATCTATGAGATACAGAAGGATCTGTATAATGTCATTATGCAGTTCCCTGCTATGTCTGATGATGCTAAGTGGGAGCACATTGAAACTTTGAAGGAACTGCTGGAGAAACAGCAGATTATGTGGACTAGAGTCTCCTACTCAGAGGACCCTGAAGCAGTTGATATGAAGAAAAAGATTCAAGAGTCTGCCAAACAAATTGGGTTTGGTGTTTCGGATATGAATACTATCTTCGGCAACATGAAGAACACACTGAATCTAATGCAAACACAACTCAAAAGATAATGGGAAAACTTCTAAGTGTGGGGTGTTCCCTTACTTATGGGTTAGAATTATCTCAAATGTATGCATTTAGAAAGTCTGATGTAGAGTCTATGACTGTCCCTATTCATAGAGATTCATCGGTCGGTATACCTAAAAGTTATATTATTGAGGGAGAGAGTGATGTGTGTGATAAAGTTTTTTTAGATTCATTTCATGATCTAGAGTGTAATGAATATCGAAGATCTCATAGATGGGGAGCACTTCTTGCTGAGAAGATGGGACTTGAAGAGGTTTGTGTATCAAGACCTGGCAACTCTAATCATTCAATGTCAACTGACATGGGAAGATATTTTTCAAATCGTAAAAAAAGAGAAGAAGTAGAATATGCGGTAGTTCAACTTACATTCGCTGATAGAGGTTTTGTGCCCTCTAGGGGTAAACATTTATATGACCTCCGTTATCCTTTTGATTTGATGAATTCAATGTATTCATCCAGTGGAGAACTATCAGATTATTATTTTGAGGGGGGTGGATATCTAAATGCCGCTTACACTTACAAGAAACTAAGAACAACTGCTACCATGGGAGATCTGTCGGAAAATCAGTATACACTAAATGATGAAATAAAAAGAGAGGGAAAAATGATAAAGGATTTTTATAGGAATATATCTAAATGTAGAGATGAATATTATGATGTGGGAACGTGGCAAGCACTATGGGCAATGTCTGGAATTTTCCAGTCCCATAATATTCCATATAAAATTTTTATGGTCCGTGATAATTTTGAGGACACTAATTATGGACGTAGTCTCCCTCCAGATCTTATTGTAGATGATAGATTGGGATTTGATTCACTTTTGAAAACCCCAGATAATTATAAGTATTTGTCAAACTTTCCTGGTTTCTGCCCTCCAGGAGAATATTTTGAGGTTAGGAATAAAGAGGGTGTCCCTACGGCATCATATGGTATGCATCTAAGTCCAGAGGGTCATCAATATTGGGCAGATATTATTTTTGATCACATCAATAAATAGTTTTTTATTGATTGATATGATCTCTGTTTTATTCGTCGGGAAAGTAAAGGAATTTACTGAAGAGTACGAAGCATACAATGAGACCCTAATGGATAGTGCACGAAAGATTCCAGGGTTTATTGACATGCAGAGTGAAATGGTTGATGGCATTGAAATTACCATCAGTCAGTGGAAAACTGAGGATGATGTGCGAGAGTGGGCACGTGACCCAACGCATATGAAAGCAAAGAAAAGAGTGCAGAAATGGTACTATTGGTATCGAGCAAAGCATTTTAGTTCAAATCAATGATTGGCGAAGATGCAAACGAGTACCCTTTGTTTGAAGGGGATTGGTATGCAAGTATGAATTTGGGTATAAATGAGTGTAGAATGTTATATGACCATATAAACTATTCAATCAAAATGTGGCCAGGTTCACCTGCCAGACCTCCGGAGGAGCAAGAGTACCTTCACCTCCTGAAGACCCGTCTGGCAGGCATTATCATGCAATACAACTTTGACATGTTGGACATGTAGTATTGGATTCCTTGACAGGGGATAAATAAACCGCTATATTATGTAAGCGGTGACAATCTTACTAATCCACCGAATCTAATCCAATATGTCTTTTGCAGACCTCAAAAAGCAATCTCGACTTGGTTCTCTGACTTCTAAGTTGACCAAAGAGATTGAGAAGATGAATACCAGCGGATCTGGTAACACAGACGAACGTCTGTGGAAACTCGAAGTCGATAAGGCAGGCAATGGTTATGCCGTCATCCGATTCTTGCCCGCTCCCGATGGAGAAGAACTCCCTTGGGCGAAGGTGTGGTCTCACGCCTTCCAAGGACCCGGAGGTTGGTATATCGAAAATAGCCTGACCACCCTAGGACAGAAAGATCCTGTCTCTGAGTACAACCGTCTCCTTTGGAACAGTGGTACTGATAGTGACAAGGATTTGGCACGTAAGCAGAAGCGAAAGCTCTCTTACATTGCGAACATCTATGTCGTCAAAGATCCAACTAACCCCCATAACGAAGGACAAGTTTTCCTTTATAAGTTCGGTAAGAAGATCTTTGACAAAGTTTCTGCTGCCATGCAGCCTGAGTTTGAAGACGAAGAAGCAATCGATCCATTCGATTTTTGGCAAGGTGCGAACTTCAAACTGAAAGCTAAGAACGTTGCGGGTTACCGCAATTATGACAGCAGCGAATTTGCTGCCGCATCTCCAGTGTTGGACGACGACGATGCCCTTGAGGCATTGTGGAAGAAACAACATTCTCTAGAAGAATTTACTCGCCCTGACCAGTTCAAGGCATATGGGGATCTAGAGAAGCGTTTGAATTCCGTGTTGAACAACGCACGCAAAGCGGTTGACCCAGAAACCTTCGATGAGGAGGAAGCAGCGGTCACAAAATCACGGCAGCAAATGGATGAGGAAGACCGTATCGTCAAAAAAAGTCCTGCCCTTGTTGAGTCTGTTGTCGCGACCGGATCAACAAATGCTGATGACTCAGATGACGATGCCCTGTCCTACTTTCAGAGACTTGCCGAGAGCTGAGGGATGAAGTTTTACAGCTTCAACGAGCTGATTGGAGTCTGGGATGGGGAACTCCCCATCCTGGACTTTTCTTTTAGGAAAATTTATGAATGGAAAGAAGAATTCCCTGAGTCAGAAGGTAATTCAAACATAGAAGGATGGCAACGCACCGGTATGCAGACCGATGGAAGATTTACTCAATTGATGAATCTGATTGCTAGCAAATCACGAGAGTACATTGCTCATCATGATGTAAAACCACCTCGTCATGTGGAGGTTGTCCATGCCTTTGCAAACATCAATGGACCTGGTGCATCAAACTGTATGCACCATCATACTTACGGTCAACTCAGTGGGGTGTATTGGTTGAAAGCACCACGTAATAGTGGTAACCTTGTCATCATGAGTCCATTTCATAATCAATACTTGAATACCTCATGTGTATCTAAGATTGACCGTAATGCAATGGTCATTGAACCTAAAGCAAACACGGGGGTATTTTTCAATAGTAATTTAGTTCATTACGTAGATCAGAACCGATCGAAACATGATCGAGTGTCAGTGGCATTTCACGTTCTTATTCACCCATAACGGGAAAAAAACCTCGGGGCAAAAATTGCTTCTATAGATTTTATGTACAAAAATATTATCATTATAGAACAAAATATTGATGTAACTCCGTTTTTGGAAGAATTGAACCCAGATCATTGGGATTGGGTCTCACAACAAACTAGAAATAACTTAGGAGGAGATAAAAATCCATATGGGTTCTTACCTTTAGTTTGGGCAAAGGTCCAAAAAGGTGAAGATCCTCATGATGCGATGGGACAAGAAAAAACCGCACTCTACGACTTATATCCTAAAGTGCAAGAATTTTGGAAAAGGCACAATATCACTAAAACAGGCAGAGCAGCATTTTTCCGATTACAACCAGGAAAACGTGTTTTAGAGCATATTGATCGTGGGGAGTATTATAAGAAAAAAGACCGATATCACCTATCTCTACAGGGTACTTATTTGTACCGTGTTGGTGATGAATCTATGATTGTGCAACCAGGTACGTTTTTCTGGTTTCACAATAAATTACCCCACGAAGCATTGAACGTGGGGAATGTTGATAGGTATTCATTGGTTTGGGATGTTCCTCATAGTCCCAACAACCCACATTTAGCGAAGTGCTAAAAGTCGAAGATTATCTCCTTTCTTCATTTTACGGTTGATATATTGACTAGAATCTTCATAGGTGAGGATATCTCTCATATCTTCCATGATAGTATCAATATACATGGATTTGAGAGCGAAGATATTCCGTTTTGCATCATTCTTCTGAGTTTCATACTCTAAGTAACTTACCGAGGTTGTTCCTGTGTCGGTATAGTTTATTCCTTTATATGAATATGTAAATGTAGAATTACCATCAACTACAAGACCACTTTGCTGCAGCAGTTTATCTTCAGGATCACGTCGCTCAACAGTTTCATAATGATGAACTTCTGCAAGTTGCTCAGGACTGTAGTTATTATCAATATAGCGTTGGAAATCCATTCCATTCATAGGCCATTCATCACGAATGTTCAAAATGTTGTTGGATAGTAAAATAATCCAATCTAACTCCGGATTTCCATATAAGATGTTCGCAACATTATCTGGGCGATCATCTCCACGAATTGAAAATCTATCAAAAGTAGCAGCTACTTGAAAAAAGTCATCTCTAATTTTACCTCTTTTGAAGATATTGGTGCTTTCAACGTAATCAGAACTAGAAGACCGATTATCAGAAAAAGAAAGTAAAGATACTTTAGGAAAATTATCGAAGTAAGCCATTAGAATCCGATGTCGTACTTGTTGATTTTGTTTTCGCCGCTAAGAGGACCTGTGTTGTCCACTAAGTCTTCAATTGATGCTTCAGACGATTCATTATAATCGTCACTGAATAGTGGAGTAAGTTCAGTAAAACTAAGCATCATAACCGTTCTAACTGGTTGAGATACTGCTTTTTCATCTTGATATGATTGATATACTCCTTGATCTGTGTAGTTGAATCCAACATTAGTCAGAGCACAGATTTTGTGGATTGGGAGAGATCTGATGCGGTTTTCTCCGTTGAAATATGAAATGCGAAATATATCTGGAGAACCGATAAAGATTCCGTTAGAGACTCTCGAAGGTAGCATACCTTTCTTGAAAAATCTAGATATTTGATTTACATTTATGGCATCTTCTTTGCTATTTGGAGCAAAGTCATACTTGAAAACAAAATTCCTCAATTTAGGACCTGAGAACAACAACTCCATATTTGGATTCAAGACTTGACCATTTTTTCTGGCAATAAATTGTGCAGGATCAACGTTGATTCCTACCTTTGACAGAAGTATTTTGGCAAGTTGACCAGAAATTGCTTGGTTGGCACCACTGTTGGCGTCGCCTACTTGACCAGCAAGACCTTTCCCCGCACCCAGAATATCTTGTAGAGTTCCCCCCAAAAAACCAAACATATTATCATTACCCCCAAGAGTTTCAGAAAGTCTTTGTTGTGCTGCAATAAAACTACCTGCCTCAACCATATTGGCACTTCCCTGTCCCCAGTTCACTCCTTGACTAGACTGAAGGTCATTTGGAATTGGTAGAAAAACAGAACCCAGATATTCAGTGGCATTTCTACCTCTTGTTAGACCTTGAGTAAAAATTGTGCCTAAGTCCTGTGCTTGCTTGGCATTTGGAGCTCCATATTTGAATTTCTCAAGTTTCATAAAATCTTGAGAACCTTTCTTAGCATAAAGTGCATCAGATGGATATCGTATGACCTTAGGTAATGTATTATTCTTTTCTTCCGGAAGTGATTCTGCAGGTGCTGCTGGATCTACAAAAGGAACAACTTCGAGTTCAGTCGCAAGCAGTCCACCGACATTACCTTCTAATAAAGCACTAGCGAGAACAGGTGGAACTATTGTAGATGCACTATACTCATCCTGTCCTGCATTATCGATCAAACGTTCTAAAGCCTTCCCGTCAAAAAGCTTAGATGCACCTGATAAGTTAGCAGCCGTTTCGAGTAGATCTAATTGATTATTCGCCAGTGCATCCTTGAATATTAGGTCCGATGCACGAACGATTCCACGTAAGAATTCAGGAGTTTGAAACTTTTCTTTTACGGTAGGTGAACTCAAATCTTGCTGTTTACCAGATTCACTGTAACCTAATACTCTTGCCAATGTTTTATTTGCCCGAGTGCTAACAAATAAGTTACCATTGTCCCCAACTTTTTGGTTGCGAATACATTTACCGCCAATACATTCGTTGCTCATTTTTTGAGGGTGCCTTTACGATAAACAGTCTTAGGATCGATATCAATTTCAATGGAACCAAAGTCCCTAACAAATTGCTCAGAATCAAGGTTTACTGCCTTTTCCCACTCTTCTGTTGCAATTGTGAGAAAAGGACTGCCGACATAAGATTTTAGGTATTTATGAAACCCTCGCAATTTTGCTAAATCATTGCCAGAATCAATGTATCTCATTATTCCTAATCTATTCTCTGGTCTGTGATAATGTAGATTTACTCCCCAGAATATGGTTTGTCTTTCTATTGCAATTATGTAGCACAGGGGATTACGATCATAGAATGGCATTTGCTCTGCTGTTTTCGCTGTATACTGAAACAGTGTAATTTTGCCTGGAATTGGTTTCCCTTCTAAAGTAGATTTTGGAAACTCATCTCTATATTCCAAGTTCTTTCTCCGTCATGACTTGAAATTCCCATTTGCGGTCAGCACAGAAGTCTGTTGCTGCTTTCCATTTTGCCTGGTTTTTGGCATATTCAAGGGTTTCATAGAGATGTTTTTTTGTCTTCCGTTTTGTTGTTGGAGGAAGGCACTGCTTAGCAGGTTTGATCTCGATAATTTTTTCAAGAATGTTACCGTTCACATTCCGGTATCTGATGTAAAAGTCAGGAAAGTATCTACGAACACGTTTGGTTGTAGGATCATAGTAAGGGATATGGAATTCTTCAGATGCCCAATTTATAATATTTTGATTTTTGTCGCAATAGACCATAAATTTACGTTCCCATAAAGAACGATAGATTATGTTTCTAGAATCCCCTTTGTATTTCTTCGGATTCGACGGTCTATACCGACCTTGATAGGACATACATAGTATAACGGACCACTCTATATTTAGAGGAATGGCAAAAAAAGCATTAGTAATATCAGATAATGAAAGGAGAATCCTAAAAACTGAAGACCTCTACTTAGGCAGATCTAGAGCAGGAGGAATTGTTCCTGCGTTCAATAACATATATGATGTAACTATAGATTTTGGATCACCTGATGGTGAGTTATTGAAGCATATCAAAGATTCAGCTTTATACGAGACTAGTTTACCTCCTGGAAAGTATCTTTCATTATTTTGCTCAGAGGCACTTCTTCCTGGGAGTCAAATTCAAACTTCTAAAGTTGATGGACTCCGTCAAGGATTGTCACAATCATATGCCCTGTATCGTAGATATCCTGATATCAACTTGACTTGGTATTCTCAAAGAGATTACTTTACTAATGATGTGTTCAATGCGTGGATGGAGTTTATTAGTCCTCCAGATTTTGGTACAGATAAAAAGTCGGATTTAGATACTAAATTGAAACAATATAATCCTAGTAGAAGGATGAGGTATCCTGATAGTTACAAATGTGATCTTACAATCACCTCATTCAATCGGGAAAGGAAAAACCCCAGTTACATTACATATCATATTAGAAAAGCATTCCCCACTAATATAATTGCTGCACCTTTGGCATATGGGAAAGCGGAACTAATCAAAACTACAATATCCTTTGTATACGAAACTTATTATATTGATCGCCAGGGCAGTGATTCTGGTACCACTAAAAAAACAGATGGTGTTGAACCAGTAGCACCTCCAGAAAATGGTAACGCTGCCGCTCAGGGTGACCCACCAAGCTCAGGATCACAGATTCCGGGCAGCGTCATCAACATCGCCTGACCCCCTCTAAATATAATTACTGATTGACTTATTATGCCACTTCCTAAGGTTGTAACACCTGTTTTTGAGGTAAACCTGCTATCTACTGGGAAACCCGTTAGATATCGCCCATTCCTGGTCAAAGAAGAAAAAGCACTTCTAATTGCTCTTGAGAGTGGCAGCGATAAGAACATTATTTCTACAGTAAAAGATGTTCTAAAAGCATGTGTTGTCTCACGAGTCAAAATTGATACTCTTCCCTCATTTGATCTTGAATATCTATTTTTGAATATTCGAGGTAAATCTGTTGGTGAGACTGTAGAACTGTTAGTTACTTGTGCTGATGATGAGGAAGTAAAAGTTCCTTTGACTATTGAAATGTCAGAGATCGGACTTGATGTTCCTGATGACCACACTGATACGATTCAACTTGATGGGGGCATCTCTATCAAAATGAAGTATCCATCTATGGATGAGTTTTTGAAAAACAACTTTAGTGTTGTTGAAGAAACTAATAAAGATCTCATAGAGGAGGCATTCAAAGCAGTCGCAAAGTGCGTTGACACCATCTATACGGAAGAGGAAGCATGGTCTTCTAGTGACTGTACTCAAACAGAACTTGTCAAATTTATTGAGCAACTAAGTTCATCTCAGTTCCAACAAATTGAGAAGTTTTTCAACACCATGCCTAAATTGAAATATGAAGGTAAGGTAACTAATCCAAATACTGAAGTAGAAACTGATGTAATTGTTGAGGGTATGGCAAATTTTTTCGGGTAATGCTGTATCACACGACTATTGATGTGTGCATGGAGATAAATTTTTCCCTCATGCAGCATCATAATTGGTCATTGAGTGATATAGAGAGTCTAATACCGTGGGAAAAAGAAGTATACATAAAGTATCTCACAAATTATCTTGAGAAACAAAAACTAGAGGCAGCACAGGAAGCAAATGCCGGATTCTAACGTACAGTCTGTTACTCCCATGATTGCCCCATTGAGGGACAAGGTGGAGCAACAAGCTGCAGCCTTAGAAGAAAATTCTGATAAAACAAATGTAAACATTCGGCGTTTGGGACGTATTGTCCTTGACATGGAAAGAATGGATGCTAGCATGAAGGTCATGCGTGCAGATATTCGGAAAGATATTGTAGCGAGACGGCGATATTACAATGAAGAGCGGAAACTCCTAAAGAAAGATATCAAGCAGACAGAGCAGCTTGGTACTATGTTCTTGGGGTTTAGAAGTGTTCTTGCTGCAGTATCTGGTGCAAGTGCCTTGCGAGAATTCTCTCAAGGTGATATAGTGGGAGGATTGCAGGATAGTTCAATTGCGATTACCGCGATGCTTCCTGAAATTACAACCGCAGTATTGGGAGCAGTAGGTTTGGCATTAGGATTGAAAGGAGGCAGGCGCGGACCCCAAGGGGGACCTAAATCTGCTGTTCCTCGTGGAAAGATGGCAGGTCCTACACCAACTGCTCCTCGTGGAAAGATGGCAGGTCGTCTGGGTCTTCTGTCTTTGATACCACTAGCGTTGCTTGGTGGATCGATGTTGATGGGACGTGGAGATGGTGCAGATGAAAAAAGATCTGAAATAACTCAACAGCAAGTTTTTGCCAGTAAAACGATTACTTCTCAAGATGTAGATTTTTTTAGTGCCACAGTTTCTAAATTTAGTCGGATAGTTTCTTCACTTTTAGGTAAAGAAATACAAGATCCTACTATCAATATAAAGAAAGATGATGATGGAAATATCATAAATCCAACCACACAGGATTCTAATAATACCAAAACTAAAACACCACAAACTGGTCTACTTACTCGTGTAAACAGGACTGCTGATAGTGATGCTAAGAAAGAGGCACTTATTCAGTTAGTAAAGCAAGCTGAGGGAACTGCTGATGCTGATGGTTCAGGATATAACAAATTTGTTGGAGGAGATACCAGCGTCAATATTACTGAGATGACTGGTACGGAAGTTATGATAGAGCAAAAGCGTCGTCTCGCTTCAGGCGAAGCTTACAGTTTTACTGATTCTACGGGAAGACGGCAGAGAAGTGCCGCTGTAGGGGCAGGTCAATTCCTGAAACCTGAACAGATAATGCTCTCCATGAAATTGGATCCTGATAAGACCAAAATGACTGCTGAAGTTCAAGATCAGATGATTTTGCATTTAGCACGAAAAACCCGTAAGGTAAATGAACAGGATGGGATTGATGGTCCTGAGATGGAACGTCTAGGTATGGAGTGGGCAGGGTTGACTTCATATCATGGGCAGAGAAATATTAGTGGTGCTCAGTCAATTCAAAATTATAACAATATTTTGAATGATATTATGAAAGAAAGGGGTGAAGAAAAGAAAGAGGAAAAGAACCTTGACCCTTTGGGGGATCAATCATTTTTACCGAATATAGATCCTCCTGCTTCTAATGAACCACGAGTTGCCGCTCTGGCACCTGAACCACCATCTCCTGCATCAATTACAGTGGATCCTAATTCTAGGGGTACCACTGGGAGTGAGATTGCATCTTCAGCATTGTTGATTCAATATAACGTACCAGTATTGTTAGGATGAAGAATATAAAACCATTATCTAATATCCTCAAGCAGAGAAATACGGAAGCTTTTAGACTTTATGAAAGAAGTCTAAAACTGAAAAAAGAACTTGTCAAAAAGCGTGGCGAAGCGTTTGATAGGTTGAAGAGTGAACTTGCTATTTCTAAAGAAAAGGAAGGAGGAGGAGGACTCAATGGTTTATTAGGTTTAGGTGGTGCTGCCGCTACAGGCGGTCTTATAAGAAGTCTTAGAAATAGGTTTCTAAAACCAAAAGGTCCTAATGGTGGAGGACCTAAAGGTGGAGGACCTAAAGGTGGAGGACCTAGAGGTGGAGGACCTAGAGGTGGAGGAGTTACACCTGCTAATAAAATTGTTCCGAGTAAAGGTCTTAGGGGAGGTGCAGGTAAACCATCTGTGAGTGGTGGACTGAAGGGTGGTTTGCGAATGGGCAAATTCAATGCCGCTGCAACAGTTGCACTGACAGGTGTCGATTATGGGTTACGACTCAATGATGGTCAGACACAAGTTCAGGCAACTTCTGGTGCACTTAGCACAACAGCAGGTGGTTTGGTAGGTATGGCTGCTGGTGCCAAAGGTGGTGCTGTATTGGGTGCTGGTATTGGTGCCTTCTTTGGTGGAGTAGGTGCGGTTCCTGGTGCTGCTATTGGTGGTGTTTTGGGTGGTTTGCTAGGAAGTTTTGGTGGTGCAACTTTAGGTGCTGGCATTTCCGATAAAGTAACTGGCGTAGGTGCAGATGAGCGACGAAAGGAAGAAGAGAAAAAACAAAGACTTAGTCAAGTAAAGAGTAATTTTGGTGGTGCTATTGAGGAATTTGATAGTGCTTTAGATCGTTTTGCATTACTTGCAAGGAAAAAAATATATTTTATTGATGATGAATATATTATTGATCTGAATGATGATAATGATATCCGTGATAGTGCTAGCAGTAAAAATCAGGGACCCACGCCAGATCTAAACGGTGGTGGCAACGTATTTGAAGCAGAGATTGAAGGAAAGACTGAAAAACACTCTGGAGGAAACCGAGAGTTTAGGTATTCTCGTAGTTATACTCCTACTGGTATAGATTATGATAAAATTCCAAGCACACCTAGCAATAAGGTTGTGCCAACTGAGCAGTTACCTATTCTAGTCAGACCCCACATAGAGGAGTTTGACATTGAAAATACTAAGGAACAAAGAATTGATACTCCTTATGGAACACTAATTCGTAAACCTGCAACAGTATTTGCTCCAGCAGGATTTATGTTTGTAAATAAGGATCGTCAAGAAGATAGAAGATTTAGGGCAGAACAGAGCATCAGATCTGCAGCCTCTACAACGACAGCTTTGGCTACTGCGGGGTTGACTGCTGCTGCAGCAGGTAAGAAGCGTAAAGGTTCTTCTAAACCTGTAGTTAGACCTGCTAAAGTTCAACCTAAAGTTCCACCTAAAGTTCAACCTACTAATAATGTAGTCCCATCAAATCTAGGACCTAAGCCTGTCAAGAAGCCATCATCACCGGACATGCTTAGACCAAAAGTTGAAACCTCAGTTCAACCTGCAATTCCAAATTCTAAAGATCTTTCATTTGCATCTTTGGCACCTCTTTATACTTCTGGTCAAGGATCCAATTTTTCTTCAATGGTTCTTCCTTTGCTTGGTGCTGGAATGTTCTTAGGTGGAGCGGGTAAAGCTAAAGAGAAGAGCATGCCATTTTTACCTCCTAGCTCTCCTTCTAAGAACATTAGTATGCCAAAAACTATCTTACCCTACTCTAAATACCTTGAGTATGAATCTTATATGAAGGTCTGGAAATGAAGAAGTGGTTGAATGCCTATGAAGCTAAGTCACTAAACATATTTCCAGAAGGTAAAGAACCATTTTCCTTGATTGGTCAGTTTCAAGGTCTTAGATATGAAGAAGGAGTTGGTAAAACCTTGAGGGTCACTATTATGATTGCGGACACTTTTGGGTTGTCCCAAGCATTGCCGATCAGACCTGGAAATAAAATTGAGTTGCTGTTTACTCATCCTAGTGCTAAAGAACCATTTGAGTTCTCTGCTAAAAAGAAGAATGAGTTGTTGATTGTAAATATTGCTGGTGAGAGTGGAAACTCAAAACGACACACTTATGTTTTGGAGTGCGTCACAAAGACAACCATGTCTAACCTGACAACTAGAACAATCAAAAGATATAAAGGTAAGATTACAGATAGTGTTGATAAAGTTCTAAAAGAAGTGTTAGAGGTTGATCCTAGTAGAATCAACATTCCACATCCCGCCATGAATGAATACTCATTTACTGGTAATTACAACCCACCATTGAAACAGATTAGTAGACTGGCATCTAAATGTGTTGGTGAAATGAAAGGCAAGTCTTCTGCTGAAAGTGGAAGTGCAGGATATGTTCTATGTGAAGGAGAACGAAAAGGATATAGTTTCTTTTCTGTTGACAAGGCATTGCAGGAAGAAGCTGCATTCGGATATGAGCAATTAGCGTATTTTGATTCTACAAAGGTCAATAACTTTGCTGCTGTAGATACGCCAAGATTTGTTGAAAGTCATGATATCGTAAAAAAACTGATGGTTGGGCAATACAAATCAGCTAACTGGTATTATAATATTATTGATCGCACCCCACACTTCGTAGAATATAGTTACAAGGATAGTAAACTGGATTCTGCAAATGAAGATCAGTATATCCCTAACAAAATTGATGAAAAGTATTCAAGAATTTTTCTAAATGTTCTTGATGTTGGTGCGATGGCAGAGAAAAAAGTAGAACTGAAAAACACTGCAGAAACTATTGCTTGGCGACAGGCACATGCGACTGGTAGATTTCAATCTCTTTTTTCTCAGTCTTTAGAATTGACTATTCCTATGAACTTGAGTTTAGAAGTTGGAATGATTTTGAAAATGTCATTTCCCCTACTAAATACAGAGTCTGGCATGAATCCATCTTCTGGTAATTACATGATTGCTAAAATTGCCCATCAATTTGGTGATCCCCAAGGTGATGTTACTGGAATATCATTAGTTAGAGATTCTTTCGCATTTTACTCTAAATGACTAACATTTTTATTGGCAAGGAGAAAACCTAATGTCACAACCACGACAGAAAGATCCATCTGATCCACTTTATGATGCAAATGATAAGTGGAATGAGTATAAAGTAGATCTACATTGTAATGAAAAACACTCACCTGATGAGTGGGATCCTACTACAGAAGGTAGGATTGCTAATCCAGAGAATCGTCACCAAGATAAGGTGTTAGATAAGTTCTGTGATGATCACCCTGGTTCACCTATGTGTAAAGTATTCGACGACTAACGAGTAATGATTGACGACAGGAGTATTGAGTCTAAATTTGCAGGACGCGATGGGTTTCACTGGTTCATTGGACAAGTGCCTATTGATTCTTCATGGAGAGAATTTCCTGGCGACAAACAATCCCGCAAGTATGGTTATCGTGTCAAGGTAAGAGTTCTAGGCAAACATCCTTCTACAGATGATGTAAAGGATGAGGAGTTGCCATGGGCACACATCCTCGTTCCTGCTAATCAGGGAGCAGGTGTAAACTATGCTGGTGTCAGTAACTTTATCCAGGGTGGAGAAACTGTTATTGGTTTCTATGCTGATGGGGAGGATGCTCAGCAACCAATTATTCTAGGTGCTTTATATCAGCACTCTTTGATCAAAAATGCAACAAAGTGGGATGATGTTCTAGAAAAAGGAACATCTGGATTTTCTGCTATCACAGTTGATTCTGTGTTAGAAACTGGTGGATCTGAGACATCACTGGGTGCCACTGTACGTCCCACACGTAAGGCGAAACCTGCACCAGTTGGTAGTATTCCTAATAATGATCAAGAAATTGATGATAAAGACGGTAAACCAGTTCAAACTGCCACCCGCCATATTTTAGACAAACCTGTTGAGATTAGGAAGGCAGTCAAATGTGACGTTCCTAAGTCTGCTATGGGTGATGTTGCAAAGACTATGCAGTCTTTCATTGAGGTTATCAAAGGGTTAGAAGAAAATAAAAAAGGATTTGTTGATCCTATTTTGAATAGAGTGGTCAACATCGATAAGATTATTGGTGAGGCATCTGACAGAATTTCTGGCAATATGAGTAATGTGATCCGACAAGCACGTAAGGATCTATTTGAAGATATTGATGAGAAAGTTGGGGATGTTCTTACATTTTTGTCTCCTGATAATCTAATCAAAAAGTTAGAACTGAAGAAACAAAAGGATATTGCTTATTGTTTGATGGAGAACGTAATCAACGGTCTCCGTGACATGATCGGTAAATTCCTGAAAGGAATGCTTGGAAAGATCATCAACTTCCCACTCTGCGCGGCGGAACAGTTTCTAGGTGGTTTGATCTCCAAAATTACTGACACGATTCAGGGTCTTCTCGGACCAGTTTTAGGTGCTATCGGATCGTTGGCAGGCATGGCTCTGGGTAACTTTAGTTCTATCATGAACAAAGCAACTGGTGCTTTGCAGGCAGGTTTGAAGTTGATGGAATGTGAAGGTTCTTCATGTGATCCTCAACCTTTTGATTGGGCAGCAAACGTTGGACCTGATCCAAAGAAGGTTTTGGACTTGAAGCGTATGTTGGATGTGGGTGGTTTGATTGATGGTATTGATAAAGGTGTAGAAGGTTTCCTTGAAGACACTTTCCCATTCATGGCTCAGGCAAAAGAAGCAGCAGGTACTATTGATACTCTCAAGGGAACATTGGAAAAAGTTGGGTCTGCTGGAAAAATTCTGGGTGGTGTAACTGCTGACCTAGCAGGTGGTTGTAATACCAGTGCATTTGAATGTGGACCGCCAAGTATCGAACTCTTTGGTGGTGGTGGAATTGGTGCTGTTGCTAAAGCAGTGGTCAATTCTGTTGGTGAAGTTGTTGGTGCAAAGATGGAAGATTTGGGATTAGGTTTTGATGATGTGCCGTTTGTTTCTATCGTAGACCGTTGTAATAATGGTAAGGGTGCCACTGGCACTGCCGTTATGAAAGACGGAAAAATTACTAATATTATTATTACCAATCCTGGATCTGGTTATCTTGGTGGGGGAAGTGTTACTGTGGATACACTCACGCCTACCGGAATTGATTCCGATGGCAATGTGATCCAGGAAGTAATACAGACTGAAACGCAAAGACCTGGTGGAATTTCTGAGAGTGGTGAACAAGTAATCGGACAAGTTGATGGTATCCAAGTTATCATAACTGGTAATGGTTATGAGGAAGGAGACACTATTGTTACTGAAAATGGTGGGATATTGACTCCTATCATAGAAAATGGTAGAATTCTAGGTGCAACTGGTATTGTAGACATTGGTTTGGAGAAAATTCCCGCACTAAGAATCAAGTCTAAGACAGGTTTTGGTGCTTACATTCGACCCGTAACGACATTCACCAATGTCAAAAAATATGACAAACCTGTTCTTCCATCTGCTCAAGTGATCACAGTTATTGACTGCCCTAAAGGATACTAATGTCAAAATCTCCACCATATATTGTCAATCATCCTGAAGATGGTTCTTTCCGTATCGGTAAAGAGGAAGATGGAAAGGCAGTAAGAAAGGCACAAATTTGTGCTGCTGCTGGATCTGCTGCATCTTTGAGAATTTTTGAGGACGGTGGATGGGAACTCCGCGCCACTGAAAATGAACAGGGTTCTAATATCCTTCAGACTGGTGCTGGTCCCATCAATATAAAGTCTGATGGTGATATAAACATTGATTGTAAGGGAACTTTCTCGGTGATGGCGAAGGACATCATCATGAAAGCGACTGACGCAAAGATTGGTGACATATTCTTGCATGCTGAGCATGACATTCATCTCCAGGGCAAGAACTTTGCTAAATTGATTGGGCACAACACCACTGTCACTGCCAATGATAAATTGATTACAAACTCAAAAGGTTTCAATATTATTATTGGAGACATGGTTCGCATCCATGAACCACAATCCAAACTCATTCCCGGTCCTCTTGGGGATTATATCAACTCACTGGTAGAATAATGGCAGGCATTAGAGATATTGAGACGGGTAAAGTCTACATTGGTAGAGAAGATCCCAAAAAACTTGACACTGCTGCTGATACCTTAGATGGTGATGCACCATTCAATGGTACTCTTGTTGTCACAGGACCAGCAATTGCTGGAAAGCATTCAGGTTATGCAAAAGCAACTGTAAACATTGGCACAGACCTTGATGAATTCAAGTCTGGTGTTACAGGACGGGCACTCCAAGTTGATGGTGACGTTGAAGTCATTGGTGAAGTAGCAGAAAACGCTGTTTACATTGATGGTGATGTGTACATCACTGGCAAAGTTGACTGCCTGAACAAAGGCAGACTGGCATCCAGGTTCTCTACAGCAGATGCTCTGGGTAAGTCATTTGACATCCAGCACCCCACAAAAGAAGGTCATCGACTGCGCTATGCATGTATCGAGGGTCCTGAGGTTGCTGTGTATCACCGTGGCAGACTCACTGGTGAGACTGAGATCCTGCTGCCGGACTACTGGGTCAACTTGGTTCATGAGAACAGCATAACTGTCTCCATCACGCCTATTGGAGCACAACAGGACATCATTGTCAAGGACTTCGACAACACTAAAATTGTATTGGAGTCTAGTACAGACATTGATTGTTTCTACCATGTTTATGGTGAGAGGAAGGATATCAACCCCCTCATCATTGACTATGCAGGCAAGACTTGGGAAGATTATCCTGATCCAAACGTCTTTATGGCACCAGATGATGAAGAACGTAATATTTTAGATGAACGTTACCGTGGACCTCAAAACACAGTTACAAAGTGAATTTTTTCAGTATTTTTCTTGTTATGACTATGTGGGTTCAAGTCCCACAGTGGTTAGATGATTGGTCGCATTGCGCTGTGGATCTGCCTGACAGCAGTTGTCACTGGTATATCGTTAGTCCCGATAGCACTTTCGGTCAAGGATTTGACTGGGCAACTGCTCCCTGGTTTGATGTAAATGGTTTGTTAGATATTGCACATTTGCATGATGATGTGGTAAAATCTAAGAAACAGTACACTTTAGATAAACTACAAGATGACAACAATTGAATTTCGAGGGAAAGTAACTGTCGATGGAATCATTGATCTTCCTGAAGAATGGTATGGCAAAGTTGATGTGAACTCTATTCATGTGCAACTGACTGCCAACACTTGCTTCCAAGAACTTTTTGTTGAGTCAATCCCCTATGGCAGAACTGTAAAGGTTCGTAATCAAGGAGGAGGAAAAATTGATGCATATTTTACTGTTACAGCAGTGTTGACAACAGAAGATTGAAGAAGTATACTAGTAAAGTTCTACCATCATAAGTCTATGTTTGACTCCGAGCATGTAACAAAAATTGAGGTCAACGTTCCTGCTCGAAAATTTGTAATTCATGGAGCTGATGGTTCACGTCGTTCTCTGGAATGTCCTGAAACCGATCAATTCATGAATGTATGGGAAATCGTTCAGTTAGCAACTGAAATTGACGAAGAAATCAAGATGGTTAGCTGCATCTGACTTAGTAGTCCGGGCACCGCTCCTAAATAATCTGAAGGAATGGTGTCTGGATTCATAGGTAATGCCTCTTAGTAGACTTGAAAACTTCCTGAAGAACATTCAGGGCAATGTAATCTATGTAAATCCAGAAGAACTGGATGCCACAGATGACATTAGTAACACTGGTAACTCAAGAACTCGACCGTTCAAGACTATCCAACGGGCTCTTATAGAGTCTGCTAGATTTTCGTATCAACTTGGAAAAGATAACGATAAGTTTGATAAGACTTCAATCGTAGTTTCTCCTGGAGTTCATTATGTTGATAACCGTCCTGGATATCAGATAAACACTTCAGGCACTGTAACCGACGTGACTGGTGCTTCAAAAAGCATTTCAGAGTTTGGTGTTGGTGCTAACTTCAACATTCAGGATGCCAACAATGTACTGTATCACTTCAACAGTGCGAATGGTGGCGTCATCATGCCACGTGGTACATCCATTTGTGGTTCAGACCTTCGTAAGACTAAGATTAGGCCAAAATATGTACCAGATCCACTAAACGCTAGTATTCCTTCCACCGCATTATTCCGAGTAACTGGTGGTTGTTACTTCCGTGAGTTCACCTTGTTTGATGGTGATCCTGCAGATAAGATCTATAAAGATTATACTACAAACGTCTACGCTCCCAACTATTCTCACCATAAACTTACCTGCTTTGAGTATGCAGATGGTGTGAATAAGATGGATGGTAAAGGTCTGACCGACCTTGACATGTATTATGCCAAGTTGACTTTGGCATATGGTAATGCATCTGGTCGTGCCCTTCCTTCTTATCCTACTAACGACGACTTTGAGCAAGTTGTTGATGAATCTCGGATTGTTGGTGCTATCTCCAACGTTGGTGCTATCCAGATCCAGGACATCTACTCTGGTGTCAACTCCACTGACCCCACTGCTACCACTATTGTAACTGTCCGTACTAGTGAGACACATGGTCTTACTGTAAATACACCTATCAACATCAAGGGTGTTGCTGGTGCTTCAAATGTCAATGGCACAGAATATGATGGTGTGCACGTAGTCTCTCAAATCCTGAGCGACACACTGTTTACTTATTCTGTAACTACTGCACCTGCATCTACTGCTACTCCAAACCTTAGTGGTCTTTTCCCCACTGTCACGGTTGAGAGTGACACTGTTACAAGTGCATCGCCTTACATCTTCAACTGTTCTCTCCGTTCTGTATTTGGCATCAACGGTCTACATGCTGATGGTAGCAAGGCAACTGGATTCAAATCCATGGTGCTGGCCCAGTTCACGGGTGTGTCCCTGAACAAAGATGACAATGCATTTGTAAAATATAATTTATCTAGTGGTGTATATGAAGATCAGACAGCTCTAGGAACGAGCACGATTCTGCACACCGATGGCATGGCACGCCATAGACCTGACTGGCAGAACTTCCACATCAAAGCATCCAACAACGCACAACTCCAGTTGGTGTCTGTGTTTGCTGTGGGTTGTGGACATCACTTTATTTGTGAGTCTGGTTCTGACTCTTCCGTCACCAATTCTAACTCAAACTTTGGTGCCTGTGCACTATTATGTGACGGTTTCAAGGATGACGCATTCCAAAAGGATGATCAAGGTTTCATCACTGCTATTCTCCCCGCACAAAAGAACTTTGGTGGTGATACCACATTCAACTGGTTGAAACTGGATGTAGATGACACCGCTGCTGCTTCAGACACTAAACTATATCTCCGTGACTTCAAGCAACGTGACGATGTGCCTAGCGTTACAGCATCAAAATACTTTGTTGGTAACAAAGTTGGTGACGTACTTCAACTGAATATCAACGGTCAGGTCAGTACCGCTGAGATCATGATGACGGTGCCTGCTGCCACGTCTGAATCCAGTGGTAAGAAGGATTTCCTTGTTGGTCGTGCCTCTGGAATCAGTAGTATTTCTAGTGACATTCTTACACTGCAATGCGTCAATCAGACTCATAATCTGTTTACTGGTGAGTCTATCCGTTTCTATGCTGATAATGGTGCACTTCCTGATGGTATTGATTACAATCGTAAGTATTTTGTAATTGCCAACCCTGTTGCAACAGAGAAAGATAAGATAAAGATTGCAACTAGTAAGGATAATGCTTTTGCTAATGTTGCTATTAGTGGCATCAATAATGTTGGCGGTCAACTGAGAGTTGTTTCTTCAGTTGTTGATAAAGAACCAGGTGACCCTGGTCACCCCATCCAGTATGATGCCACTGGTTGGTATGTCAATGTCAAGACTGGAAACACACTTCACAATAAAATCCTGGTCAACCAGGCATCTATTACCCCTGAAACTCCTGCAACATTCATCACTCGTAAGATTGATAATCGCCAGGACATCGAGACAATCTATCGCTTACGATATGTATTGCCTGATGGATCTGCTATTGCAGCACCACCACAGAATGGTTACACCATTCAGGATAGTGGATCAGTTATTGATGATACTAACTTCCAGAATGAGAATAACGTTCTTGGTAGTGATTTAGATCTCCGTAATGAGACTTATATTACCAATGCTTCATGGAATGGTAATATTGGTTTTATCACCTGCCGTAATACTCATCACTTACATCATGGTCAGTTGATTCAAATCAACCGTTTGCGTTCTGAGAATAACGTCCATGGTGAATCAAACTCAGGTTATAACGGTCTGCACTATGTTTCGCAGATCATTGATAAGAAGTCTTTCCGCATCGGTATCAACACGGATCCTGGAGGTATTACTACCATCTCCACGGGGATTCCTTATACATCTCATGATAACACTGTTGTTGGTTCTGGTCGGACGTTCTCTCCTTACTTCATAAGAAAAGAGTATGGTAATGCTTACCAGATCTTCAATCATGAGGTTCGTCAGGAGCATAAAAGCGGAGTGCAAGATGGTGTATATGACCTGACCATACTGGGTTATCATGCTACCCCTGATCTGGCACCTTTCAATATTGGTAAGAATAGGTTCCCTCAGAACATCAACTATCTGAAACCGTTTGTTGATGTTGATGCTGTTACAGATGATCCTTTAGATGCTACATCTTATGCTGTCCGAACTGACATTGGACATGTTGAGAGTAGCAATCCTGAGCACAGTATCACTAAGGAGTCCACATATAAGATAATCGATGACATGGGCATCGGTGTAAAAATTACTGATGCAACGGTCTCAGGTACCACAGTAACTCTCAATACTGAAGTTGACCATGACTTGAATGGTATTCTCCAGATTGGTTCTTTGAGTGGTGGTGTTGGTTTTGGTATCAACAGTGGTACCGGAGAATATTACTTTGGTGCACACTTCACTGGTGGTAGTGGTCAAGGTGCCAGTGCTGATGTTGTTGTCAACGCTGCTGGTAATATTTCTGAAGTTACCTTGGTTGATCGTGGATCAGGATATGTTGTTGGCGACACTCTGACTCTTGCTGGTGTTCCTAAGTTTGATCCAGGTGGTGACAATTCTACTGTACAGGTGAGTGAAATTGACAATGTTGTGGGTGACATTGTTCAAGTTGTGGGTGTGGGTAGCACCGGATTCAACGGTCTGCATCGTATCACTCAAATTACTGATCCTAAGAACCTTCTTTATAGTTCTGGTGGAGTTTCCGTAGGATCTACAGGTGGTTTTATCTACCATGTAGGTGTTACTACTACGATCACTAACATTGTTCATAATAAGACGACGAAGATCGCAACCGTGACAATGAACACGGACATCGGTCTGAGACGTGGTGATCAAATTGTTATCAATGGTGCCAATACAGAATATAATGGTACATGGTCTATTCAAGATCGTATTGGTTATGGATCATCTCTAAGTGTCGTGATTGATTCTGAAACTGATCCTACTTTCTCTGGTGCTGGTGCATATGCACATGGAAGTGGTATCAACTTCCGTGCTAATGGTCAAACTATTCCCATCTATGATGGTGCATTTAGTGAGATTAGTGCAGGATTGAGTACAACCTCAACTAGTATCACACTAAAGAATCCTCATGGATTCAACCGTGGTGACTTCTTGCAGATTGAAGATGAGATTGTTCGCATCATCAACCCACAGAAAAATCAAATTGCACGTGGTGTGTTGGGCACCAATGCTTCATCACACCTTCAGTACGTTGCCGCACAGCGTATCAAGGTTCTACCTGTTGAGCAACGTCGTCACTCTACTATCCGTGCCTCGGGTCACACATTTGAATATGTTGGTTATGGACCTGGCAACTACAGCACGGGCATGCCTCAGACACAAACCCGTGTTCTAGACGACAACCAGCAACTACTGGCACAGTCTGTAAACACTCGTGGCGGTACTGTTGTATACTCCGGTATGAATGACCGGGGTGAGTTCTTCATTGGTCGTAAGAAGATTGATGCTCTGACTGGTGAAGAGATCAGCACCATCACTAAGTTTGACTCAACGCCAGTTCTCAAAGTTCCTATAACAGCAGACTTTGATGACCTGACTGTCAAGAATAACCTGTACAGTTTGGGTAACACTGAACTGATTGACTTACAACTCAAGGGTAACCGTTCTGGTGCTGTTGGTGCAAGTGTATTGGTGGGAGTCAATGGTAGTTCCTCCAATGCAGTTCCTACCAGTTCAATTGACCAGATTCTTCTCAATCTGTCATACGATAAGGGTGGTTACATTGGATATGTGAGAACTGGTGACACTTCTCCGTGGAAGAAGTGGGGTCCGATCACAGTTGACGCTACTGACCATTATGCCTTTGACAAACTTGCTCTGGGCAATAACACTGGAACTACTGCTCACCGTGTCTTTGACGCAACTGGTGATGCTTATATCAGTGGTGGTCTAAGTGTAGGTGCTGCGTCTACGATTGCTAGTCTAGCGGTCAGTGATCTAACTGCCACAAGGGTGGTGTTTGCAGGTACTGACGGTGAACTGACGGACAATGGAGTTCTCTACTTCTCTGGTTCTACACTGTTTTCACACACTCAGGTAGCATCCAACACTATCACTGCTGGTGAGTTCATTGGACCTGGCACAATCCCTCTGGGTGGCATCATCATGTGGTCTGGTAGCACTGTTCCTACTGGATGGTCACTTTGTAATGGAAGTAACAGCACACCTAACCTCACCGACCGCTTTATTGTGGGTTCTGGTGGAGCTCTCAACACTGGTGCTACGGGTGGTACTAATTCCCTCACTCTGACTCTGGGTCAACTGCCGGATCACTTCCATAGTCAACCATCGCACGCTCACGGTGCTGGCAGTTTGACAGGTACTGGTACCGCAAGCAACGAATCAGTTGACCACACTCATGGTTTCAGTGCAAGCACTAATAACGATACTCATAATCACACTGTAAGTGGAAGCACTAATAATCCAGGTAACCATACTCATGGTTTCTCGGTATACAGTGATACTGATGATAACAGCAGTATCCCCAACGCACCGGATATAGCTTATGATGCAAATCCGGCAGGAACAGCCCAAACTGATGGTAATGGGGGACACACTCACACTGTAAGTGGAAGCACTAATAACGATACTCATAGTCATGGTGTAAGTGGTACCACAGAAACTTCTGGTAATACATCACACTCCCACACTCTAACTGTTGGTATTTCTGGATCAACAGAGTCTGGTGGAAATCAGAATACTGGATCAATTGGTAGTGGTGATGCCATTGATAACCGTCCTCTATATTATGCACTCGCATATATCATGCGGACTACCTGATAAATACAAACATAAAAGGGGTATCTTGGTAAATGGCATCGGTAAATAAAAAGTTTGCTGTCGAAAAGGGTCTGGAAGTTGGCGACCAGGCTCTTGTCGTTGATGCCGATAATAATCGTACTGGTATTGGTAAAACCAATCCGGAATACGGTTTAGATGTTGCAACTACAGCACGTTTTGATGGTATTGTTACCGCTGCTCAGGTAGGCATTGGTAGCACACAACCTGGCAGGGATGGTGACTTCAATGCGGACATCGCAGTCCGTAAGAAGTTATATGATATGAATGACAGTGCTGGATCAGACTTCAAAGTTCTGGTCTCTGTCGGCACTGGTGTCTCTTGGTCAAGTAATGCTGATATTACTGCCCTTGCAGATGGTCGTCCGGATCAATTACAATATAAGAAAGATGATGGCACCTTTGGTGGTGCTTCTCAATTTGTATATGATGATGGTAATGACCGCGTGGGTATTGGTAGTACCCAACCGGATTATACCTTAGATGTTGATGGCACTGTCCGGATTGATGGTGTCTTCCGCGATTCTAATGCTCAAGTTGGTATTGCTAAATCTATTCTTGCTGCCAATAGTGCTGGTAAACTTCAGTGGGTCGGTGCTGGTGCATCAACACTGAATATCATTTATGTTGCAGAAGACGGTAATGATACAAATTCTGGCAGGACACTGAGTGGTGCTAAGAGATCAATCAAGGCAGCAACTGAGATTGCTGGTGCCGGTGATGTAATCCGTGTTGCTGGTGGTGTTTACAGTGAAAACAACCCCATCACTGTGCCACGTAATGTGTCGATTGATGGTGATGACCTGAGAAATACTCAAGTTATTCCATCAAATGTTGGACAAGATCTATTCAAGGTTCATAATGGTGCCTTGATTCAGAATATGTCATTTGTTGGTGCTGCTAACACTGGCGCAATGATTACGTTCCCACCTGAGGGTGTGGTCAATCGTCACAGTTTTGTAAGTGCTAATGCAAATTCATTCAAGATTGGACCCAACTGGCACACTGGTGTGTCCACCACACCCACGTTTATCAACTACGATCCTATCAGTGGTGTTACAACTGCCACAATTGTAGGTCATGGTCTGACACTATCTAACACCATTGGTATTGTCACTGGTGGTTTTGCAGTGACTTGTGACGGTGATGATAATGCCACTCTACATTCATATCCACGGGCAAGTGATCCTCTTGCTGGTATTTTTACTGGCATCACATCATTCACATCTAACACCATCACCTTCCTGTCAGGCAATGCTGGTAGTGGAGCGAGAATCACGGGCATTATCACCCAGTCTCCATATGTGAGGAACTGTACAAACTTTGTTCCTGACAGCATTGGTATGAGGATCAATGGTAACCACGCTGGTGGTACCAAGTCTATGGTAGTTGACTCTTATACCCAGTACAACCAGGGTGGTATTGGTGTCACAATCTCTAATGATGGTTATGCACAGTTGGTGTCCATCTTTACTGTGTGTGATGAGTACGCCATCTCCTGCGTGTCAGGTGGTCAGTGTGACCTGAACAACTCTAATGCCTCGTTCGGTACCTTTGGTATTGTGGCATCCGGTGTTGGTACTGTCACAGACACTGGTGCATTAGCAGTTGATGCGGTTGAAGAAGACAATACTGTTGTTATGAATGGACTTACTCAACGTCCTTACTCTGGTCAGGTTTTCTATATTGGAGAACTATTCAATGAAGTTATCAAGGTCAATGTAACTAACGCTGGCACTGGATACACTAGTGCCAATCCCCCAAAAGTCACAATTGGTGCTCCTTCTGGTCCCAATGGCGCTAATGCTGAAGCAACAGCAGAAGTAAATGGTTTTGGACAACTAACTTCCATCAATTTATTTGCAACTGGCACACAATATCGTACCGCTCCAAGTGTTACGATTGCTGGTGGTAGTGGTACCACAGCGGAGGCAACTGCTGAAGTTGGACCTACTTACTTCACTATAAATACTGCTACGCCGGTTACTGCAGGCGTTTCGACCGTTACTATTGATCAAAAACTACCGGCAAATGTCGGTCTTGGTTCAGCGATCCCCCTCCAGCGACAATCTCTGATTCTTGCATCTTCATATACATTTGAATTTGTTGGTGCTGGTCTTACGATTGCTAACGCATTGCCTCGTAAAGGTGGCGTTACTATTCCTGAAAATGAAACTGTATCTGAGGGTGGTGGTCGAGTTGTTTATACCTCCACGGATGAGAGAGGTAATTTGAAAGTCGGTGATGGTTTTACTATCAACCAGCAAACAGGCACCATTACAGGTGATGCTTTCAATAAGAGTATCCAAGCAACCCTTACACCACTAATTATTGCACTCGGAGGTAATGTCTAATGGCTGCGATTCCACTCAATAAATTTAGAACCATCACGCACAGTCTAACTGACACTGCTGTTGGTATCTACACATGCCCTCCAGGTGTAGCATCTTTGCTCATCTATGGCAATGTATCAAATGTTGGTCAAGGATCCTCTGTGACCACATTTACTGTTACCCACAAGCGTGGTCTTATTGATACTGAAGTCGTGCGTGATGCACGCATTCCCCATCAGGATGCTATGTCATTCCTTGATGGTCGTCTCGCACTTGAGACTGGTGATATTCTTACCATCAAAGGTAATGAAAATTCTACTATGAAGTGTATTATTTCCATTCTCGAAAACGCTAAGTAACAATGAGACTGCTGTCCGGGCGTGTAGGTGTAACATCTTACTCAGGTCTATCTACTGATAGAAAACAAACTGATGGATTTCCTAGCTTTCTAGCAATGGAAGAGGTAGAACCGAATCTCGGTCTGCCTGGAAATAACAACCATATTTTATATGGCACCGTTGAGGGTGGTAGATATTGGGCAGCACCATCTGGGGCTCCATCAGGAAGTGTTGAGGGTATAGATGTTCAAAAGGATGCCATAACACCAGTTGGTTTCGGTGGTTCTACCACTATTATCAACTTCACTGGTAATGGTGTAAATGTATCTGCCACCAAACAGGATAATGGTGGTGTTGAGGTTGGTGTTGCCACTGTATCAATCAATAAGGCAACAACTGATATTCAAGATGCCAACTTATTCACCCGTGTAACTGGTGTTACAACCTTCCGTGTTGGTACAGGTCTCTCGTTTGAGTCAGTTCCAGGACAATCAGGTATTGTTAGTGTTTTCTCTTCTGGGGCATCTATTCTACTTCAGGGTGCTGATGGTAGCACTGCTGTAGATAAAGTCAGTGTGGTCCGCCTGGGAGTAGGTCTAACAGCATCTCAAGTCTCTGTTGGTATTGCAACTGTTGATATCAGTGGTATCTTTGATAACATAAGTGCTACAGGTATTATTACTACTGCTCAATTTTTCAGTGGTAACGTAGTTGGAGCAGCACTTACCGCAAATGTGTTTGATGGTGGTGTCTTCAGTGGCAACTTAGTTGGTGATGTTGCTGGTAACCTGGTTGGTATCACCACTGGTACTCATGATGGTGATGTAACTGGTAATATTGTCGGTAACTTGAACTCTGTTGGTGTTTCTACCATCAACTTCCTAAAGAATATCAATATAGTATCTACTGGTATTGTTACTTCCACAGGTTTCATAGGACCCCTGACTGGTGATGTCACTGGCAATGTCAGTGGTGCTCTTACTGGTAATGTAACTGGTAATGTAACTGGTAATTTGACCGGTGATGTTACTAGCACGGGAAGTAATGCATTTGGTCAGGTACTCGTAAGTGGCGTTACAACTGCTACTGGTGGTTTTGTTGGTCCTATTACTGGTGATGTAACTGGTAATGTAATAGGTACTCTGAACGGCAACATCAATGCTGTCACCGGAATCAATACTATCACCAATCAGTTGAGAATTCTGGTTGATGATGGATTGCCTGCACGTATTGATTATTATTGTGAAGTTTCTAACGTTCATTACACTCGGGTGCAATCTGCTGCCCATAGTGAGTATAGTGGTAACGTAACACTCACACTTGGTACTAAGAGTGGTGATTTTATTATTGGTGATACTGCTGGTGCTATCACGCAGAACATTCACACTACGGGTATTATTACAGCAGCACAGTTCCATGGCAATGGGGCAAACTTGACTAATATTGTTGCCGGTAACAGCACGCTAACTGCTACCAACACCACCAACTCCAGTCATTATCTGATCTTTGCTGAAGCAGCGACTGGTACTGAAGAGTTCCGAACTGACGTTGACCTCAACTATAACCCTGCAACCAACACACTGACTGCGGTCAAGTTTGCTGGTAACGCGACTGGTTTGACTGATACTCCAGCAATTGCAGTGTCAGGCATTACGTTGAGTGGCAACATGCTCGCTGATGCTGATGCTACTCGTGATCTAGGCGGTGTTGGCACTCGCTGGGCAAATGTTTATACTGCTGATATGCACTTCAGCAATGTAGGCACAGGTGGTAATGATGTTGATGGAACTGAAGGTAATTGGACACTTCAAGAGGGTGAGAATGACATCTATATGATCAATAATAAAACTGGACAAAAATTCAAAATTGCATTGACTCCAGTATATTGATATGGTTGAGTTTTATGATGATCTAATTGATAACGAAGTATCGGACGAGATTTATAATTATTGTCAAACTATTTCCTGGTATCATAAGTGGTATGGTCTTGATGTGGAGACCAATCATTGTACCAGGAAATTGAATGAATATATTCCAGCACAGGATGGCAATGCTGTCCACCGTCACATATTATCTCAAGAGGCAGCACTCCATGGACTGATGCAACTCTTGCAGTTCTCATCATATAGACACCCTCTGGGATGGAACACTCAGTCATTGGAAGAACGTAATCCATTGATATGGTCATTGTGGTGTACAATCAATGACAAATTGTTTCAAGGTAAAGGAGATCTAGAGGGTATTGGAGATAAGGTTGATGGGTTGAGAGTTGGTAACCACTTCTTCAAAGATCAAATTGATTTCTATGAGAAGTATGGTGTCCCAAGAGATAAAGATCGTTGGACCACATACTTTAGTGCTAGGGCATCTGAACCCATTGGTTTAGCAAAAGTAAAGAAACAGTATAAAGAGATTCATAAAGACACTTGCTTGGGGTGGTATGGAGATTATTATACAGTTTTATATGTGGTAAATAGGAATTGGAACCCCACATGGGGTGGTGAAATTGTATTTTATGGAGACGATTATACTGGTGATTGTCACCGTAAAGGCAAATATGATATAGGATGGCCAACTAATATTATAGGCAATAGACAGGGACGTGTGATAGTTTATCGTCATCATGACATTCACAAAGCAAATCCTCCCAGTTCCAATGCCGATGAGATGACTCAACGTATCGCGTTCAGGGTCAGAGTAACTAAATAATACCAGCACCTAACCTGTACTAATAATACGCCATGTCAAGAGCCAGGGAACTAGCTAAGGTTGGTGGACTGAATCAGCAAGTCGTTGCTGGTCTGTCTTCCCACGTTGGCGTCTCCACTTTCGCAGCAGACGTGTTTATGTACAGTAACTTAGCGGTTACTGGCACAACCACATTCAATGGAGGCACCCTGACTCTCGGGGATGCTGCATCTGATAATGTTGTATTTGGAGCAGATGTGAATTCTCACATCATTCCTAATACGGATGATACTTATGATCTCGGTTCTGCGACGCAACAGTGGCGCAACCTTTATGTTGATGGAACATCTAATTTAGATGAAGTAACAATTTCTGGAACAGTTACTCTTAGTAGCGGTCTTGCAAATACTGAATTACAAAATAGCACAGTTGCTTTCGGTGGTGTAAGTCTAGCACTTGGTGGCACTGATGCTACACCAGCATTCAACCTGAGTGACGCGACTAACTATCCAACCTCAAGTTTGTCTGGTACTATTACTAACACACAGTTAGCAGGTAGTATTGCAAATAGCAAACTCGCTAACGATAGCGTTTCTTTCGGTGGTGTAAGTTTAGACCTTGGTGGCACAGATTCTACTCCAGCATTTGATCTGTCTGACGCTACTGCCTATCCTACTAGTAGTCTAGTTGGAACTATCACTAACACACAGTTAGCAGGTAGTATTGCAAATAGCAAACTGTCAAATGACAGCGTTGCTTTCGGTGGTGTAAGTTTAGACCTTGGTGGCACAGATGCTACCCCAGCATTCGACCTTTCGGATGCCACTAGTCTTCCAATCAGCACTGGTGTTTCTGGTCTTGCTTCTAACGTAGCAACGTTCCTTGGCACACCTTCTAGCAGCAATCTACGTTCTGCTGTAACTGACGAGACTGGCACTGGTGCTCTTGTATTTGGCACTTCACCAACTGTTGCCACACCTGACATCACTGGTCGTGCGACCATGGATGATGCAACTCTTAGTGGTGGTCTTGTAGTTGGCGCTGGTCTTACTGTCACTGGCACCCTGAATGCAACATCTGCCGCACTCGTTACCCCTGACATCAGTGGTCGTGCGGTCATGGATGACCTCACCCTGAGTGGTGGATGTGTCGTTGGCGCTGGTCTTACCATCACGGGTGACCTCACCGTAAATGGTACCACAACTACCATCAACAGCACGGTCGTTTCCGTAGACGACAAAACATTTGAACTGGGATCCGTTGCTTCTCCTTCAGACACCACAGCAGATGCTGGTGGCATTGTTCTGAAAGGGGCATCTGATCACACTCTCTTGTGGTATAATGATAATGATCATTGGGAATCCAGTGAGCATTTCAACCTTGTGTCTGGTAAATCATTCCAGATCGCTGATACAGCAGTTCTTTCTGCTACTTCACTTGGTTCTGGTGTTGTCAGTTCTTCCCTGACATCAGTTGGAACATTGAGTGCTGTAACTGTTTCTGGTGACATCACTGCTAATGGTAACATTGCAGGTGATAATTCCACAAACATCACCGGAATTGCTGGTGTTACTGCATCAACCCTAACGGGAACGTTGCAAACTGCCGCTCAGTCTAACATTACATCAGTGGGAACACTGAGTGCTGTAACTGTCTCGGGTGACATCACTGCTAATGGTGACATTACAGGTGATGATTCCACAAACATCACTAGAATCGACAGTCTTGTAGCAGCAACCCTAACGGGTACTCTACAGACAGCAGCACAAGCAAACATCACATCAGTTGGAACACTAAGTGCTCTGACTGTTTCTGGTGACATTTTGCCTAATGCTAATGGTACTCTTGACATTGGTGCAACGGGCACACGTTTTGCCAATGTATTCACCAGTGACCTTGACCTCAGCAACGAGGCAAAGGGCGTCAATTCCGTTGATGGAAGTTGGGGTTCTTACCTAATTGAGGAGGGAGAAGAGAGTCTCTTCATCACCAACCGTCGTAGTGGTAAAACATACCGCTTCATGATGGAAGAAGTCTGATCACTATTCTATAAATAAACTACGAAGGAGACACAAAGTCAATGGCTCTATACGGTACTGGTTCAAACGTAAACCAAACCACAGACGTTAGTGCCGGTAATTATGGTTCGGCTAGTGCCATTCCAGTTATTACTGTCGATTCAGATAAGCGTATCAGTGCAATCAACACTGCTTCTATTACTCTGGACGCATCGGTCAACGCAAATGCATCTGTTGGTGATGTAGGTACATACGCTTTTCTGCAGCAATCTGGCACAGAAAATGCGGCAACAAACCCTGGGTCAACTGTAGCGGGGTCAACACTCCGTTACTCTGATGCCACAGGGCGTAAAAGTAACAGTGCTCCGTCAGGTAACTGGCGCTGCATGGGATATGATTCAGGTGCAGCACTGGTAAACTCTGGTTCTGGTACTGGTTCAGGTTCAGGATCTGGTAACATTTCCGCTAATGCTGATGGTAACTTAGCACTGTCTGGTGGTAATGTTCAGGGTAACGCTGCCTTGTCAGGTGGTAACCTTGATGGTAACCTGACTGGTAACTTGAGTGGCGGCAACATTGACGGTAACACCAACGTCAACGTTTCGGGTAACATTCAAGGCGGTAAAGGCGGTTCGTTCAACGTGAACTCTGGTGTTCCTACTGATAACTTGGCTGTTGGTGGTTCAGTTGACGTTGGTGGAGACAACACTACCATTGCTGGTAACGTTCCTACTGACAACTTGAGTGTTGCTGGTAACATTCCTACTGACAACTTGACAATCAATGGTACAGCATCTGTAAACGTTACTGTCAACTCAGTAACCGTGAATACCACGGTTGCTTATTCTGCAACCCTTTGGTTGCGTTATTCCTAATCAACCAAAGAATTAGAAAAAAATGTCATTCACAGTAAACGCTGTCAAGAACCCTAAGTGGGCAAATGAAGAGCATAATATGATCGACATGGAAGTCGATTTTATTGAATTCGATGAGGCGTGGTTGCCATATACCACGTCTCCTACCGATGTGGTAGAACACTCCCGCACTCTTTATTCGCGTGCATTGGCTGGTGAGTTTGGCACCATTGCCGATGCAGAATCCACCGAGAAGTGGACTCCTTACTATGAGGATTCCATCGAAGTCTCTACTGAAGGTCTAGTTCAACTGTTGTTGGAAAAAGGTCTTCTGAGTGATGATGAAGTAGATAGTATTCTACTTGAGAAGACCGAGCATGTCGGTTACTATCGCCGCACTGATGATGGCATCAACCGCCAATGGGGCGGTGGCATGGCGTGAGGTTGGTGTCATAGCACAACCATCCGACAAATGGCATCATACCATGATGAGGTATCTTGGATTACACCAAGATGCCTTTTTTATGTTTGGGATTTCTCCTGGTGTGTGTAGGGAAGCAATAGGGCGTCCTGATTTGTTATATACAAAATCTGATGTATTTGATAGTAGACTGTTATATTCATGGTCTAGATTCCACCATGAAAAGATAACAAAGAGTAAGTTTTCTAATGTCCATAGTTATTATGGGACTTGCCCATTTGTATGGGAGTTAGGTAGAGTCCACATGCAGAGATATGTGGAACCTAAAGGATCATTATTCTTCTTACCACGTGATGATCAGGTAACTATTCGTGTAGATGAATATAAGACTGTGCAGGATGCTATTGATTCAGCACCCACACCAATTACATTCTTAGTGCCATTTCGTGATTGTGATAAGTGGAAGCACTGGACAAAACTAAAATTACCTGATGACCATGAGATAGTGTCGCTGACTGATCGTGAGTCACGGCAAATCAAGTTAGCAACATTATTTCAGAAGCATGACCATGTGTATATCCCGTGGCCTGGAACTGATTTATTTTATGCTGCTTACTTAGGTAAGTCAATCCATTTATATGATGACATCCTAAAATATAGAACCAAGACTAGGGATGAGATGGATCGTCCACCTGAGAGAGTATTGATGCATCTCAAGTGGGGATATGATTATCTTACAGACAAACAAAAAGAATTCTTCCATTGGTGTGAGGACTGGAATAATATTGACTTCCATGATCGTGTGTGGTTTACTAATAATATGCTAGGACTTGATGCACTCAAGTCACCCAAAGTATTATATGATGACCTACTAAAAAATAGTATGCTTCATCCCCTGCAAAAATACAGGCATCATGAATCATACCATAGGGGTTATGAGTGGTGTTCTAACCAGCGAGTTGACGCAGAACCCACTATACGGGGTGCCAGAATGGCGGATCTTCTTTAGGATGCTCTAAGAGAGAAAAGAACTCACTATCATTCCATCCACGATCATCAATATATGTTGATGCACGTGGTTTGCCAAAGTATAATGAATGATACTTGACACCCCATTCTTCTAATTGTTTCTCAGTTCTACCACGACACAGATAGTCTGCATTACGTTGTTGCGCTTGTGGATCATTAGGGTATCTCTTTACACTTGAGATGTACCCACGTGCTGTCTGTAAATGTATCGTACAACCATCATCATATAACTCATTGACTTTTTCAATGCGATCCATGCGTGGCACAGCATTCCATGGATCACTATCATGTGGTTGAGTTAGTGTACCATCAATGTCAAAGCAATATACATCACATCGTGAAGTAACATCTTTTGTAGGTGCATGACGTGGTAGTAGTGGTAACTCAACACCACATTCTTCCATCATATTATAGATGGACATCAGTGCAAATACTTCAAATTCATGATAGAAATTGGATTCAACCACCAGTGTAGGAAGATATTCGTGTTTCTCTGGCGCAATAATAAGCACATTTGCATGCTCACGCCACTTTTCAACAGCATATACCGCAGGTGATTCTATCCTGCAAGTAATAAGAATGATAAGATCTGCTGCTCCAATAGCATAATCTACCCATGGTGCCTTCCAGTCACCATCACCACCCAGTGCAGTCTGATTGACACTATCAGGAGCAAAACAAAACTTACCCATGTGACGGTAAATGTCACTTGCCATATGTTGTGCGATGGCAAGGTTACCACCTGTCCCCATCAATGCCACACGAGTGGCATCTCTAAGCATGTCAGATGCTTGTTTCAGTTCTGTAGGGTTAGTAACCATTCCACCTCTTGAATGTGCCATGCACGATCAACTGCTCTAATTTTACCACATTTTAGATCATATGGTATCACATCATATTTACCAATAAATCCAATGGTATCAAGTCCACGCCAATACTTGACAAATGTCATATCACAGTTAGGGAAATCAACGATAACGTTTCGTCTATAGAAGTATAACCCCAGTTGCACAGTGATATTGTCACACACCACATCAGGTTTGCGTTGCATGTGAACAACTTTACCATTATTCTCTATCATCTTGACAACATCTTCGTCTTGTAACTCACCATCCTCAAGACTTCGTGAACTTTGCACCATATCACAGTCATTATCAATGCCATATACAATCATTTCGTCTATCCATTTAGGATCAGTGAGTGGTTCATCACCCTGTAGATTGAAGATATATTCGTGTGGTTGAGTTACTGCTATTTCTGCAACACGATGAGTGCATGTATAGTGTTTAGATGTAAGCATTGCATCATATCCATGCTCATATGCTAGATCAACGATTACTGGGTCTTCAGTAGCGATGACAACGTCATCAACATATTCTGACCTAGATGCTATTTCCGCCACTCTCAGGACCATTTGGGTGCCGTTGATGAGTGCTAATGGTTTACCAGGGAATCTACCTGATGACATTCTTGCTGGAATGACACACAGCACACGCTTGCCGTTATACATGTTATCTGATATACTAAGTACATCGTAGCATCGATTCTTTATCTATGTCCATTCTTGGTGATAGTCACACCAAAACAATATGGCATATGGCATTCACTATCCCTGACATAGAAGAAGGGATCAGATGGTATTGCGATGTGTTAGGATGTAGATTCTGCCAGCGTTTTGCGATCAACGTTGAAGATGGGTCGCACAATCCTGGATTTATATTCTCTTTTGCAGGGCATCACGTGAGTGTACTTCAAGGACCAACATCTGTTGATCAACCAGATAGCAGACTCCCTAGACACAATGGTCCTGTATTCTTGGATCGTGATGAATACTTTGAAGCGGTTGAACATTGTAAGAACCACCCTGAAATCAATGTAATAGATAGCAAATACAATTTTCTCATCCCAAAGAGAATTGATTCTGCTGTTGCACACTTGCATGGTCAGAATGTTAGGTGTCATCGAACTACTATCAAAGATCCGTGGAATAATTGGATTGAATTCAAGTATTATTCTTACGAGGATGAAATCCATGCTCAGAATCTTTCATGGTCTGATAAACCCAAGCATCCAGCAGTGTGGAGAGCAAATGATCGAAAGCATCGGTGGTCAAAATGAAGAACTTGTCAATGCCAAAATGGAACAATCATGATCACCCTCAATATGAGGAAAATGAGTGGTCTGTTGGTGATGTGGTGCAGTTTGGCGAACACTATGGAATCGTATCTTTCTTCTATCGTGGCGGCATGACTGTGTGTGTCACTCGTGGTAGTGGCACAACCTGCCTACCGAGGAGTGATGTAAATATGGTAGTGATTGAGGGAACTCCTGTTGTTCCTCATGATGGGTCTAAACTGCATCCATCATTGCGTGGCATGGAAGTAAATTATAGTTTCTGTCCTGTTCCTCATACCAATATCAGCAAACAAATTGCCAAACGTGTGCCAGTCTCTGAAGCGGTACAAGATGGGAAGAAAGGGAGTTGATTGAACATATACTATCTTCAGTTGAAAGCAACCAATGTCAACCAACGAGATTCAGGGCATGCTTGCCCGTCTACTTGCAACTGAGAATCTGACTGTAGAGCATCGTCAGGTGGCGACTGCATCATTTGGACTTGACGATAGAGTTCTAACCCTCCCCATGTGGGACAATGTGACAGCATCAGTCTATGCCATGCTGGTGGCACATGAAGTGGGTCATGCACTCTATACACCATTGCGTAGATGGAGTAGAGAGGAACGGTATAGAGATCTTTCACCCTCTTACGTGAACATTGTCGAAGATACTCGTATTGAGAAAATGATGAAGAGGAGATATCCTGGTGTCTCACGTGATTTCTATCATGGTTACCATGATATGCATGACAAAGACTTCTTTGAAGTGAAAGATAAAGATCTCACTTACTATTCATTCATTGATCGTATCAACATATATTTCAAGATTGGATCATTCATGGATGTTGAATTCAATGATGATGAGGCAGATGTTGTTACTCATATCACTAATTGTGAGACCCATCAAGAAATGCTAGATCTAGCATTGATTGTGTGGCAGATGGATAAAGAGAACGATTTAGAATCAATAGAACCAGTTGATGGTAGTCAACAGAGTGGTGGCACTGATGGTGGTGATAAAGAATGGTTTACTGAGAGCACTCCTGAGGATGATCAACGTAATGATCAGACTAAAGAGGAGTCAGACTTAGACACACCATCATATGATATGAATGATAATTCTGATGATGAGGGTGGTGATGTTGATAGTGAGGAACCACTAGAATCAAAAACACAGAAATCATATGATAAAAAACTCAAAGATCTATCAAATGACAATGCATCTAGACCAACATATATGACACTGCCCAAGGTATATTTGGATAAAGTGGTCATTCCTGTTGGTAATGTTAGACAACACTTTGAGAATCACTTTGAAAGATGCATAAATTTCACAGATAATGACAATTATGAAGATCGTACATGCAAGACTGCTATATTTGAATCTAAGGAAGAATATAAACAGTTCAAAACCAGTGCACGAGCAGGTGTCAACTCTCTTGTGAAAGAGTTTGAAATGAGAAAGAGTGCTAGTGCATATGCAAGAACATCAACTGCTCGCACTGGTGTGCTGGATACTAGCAAACTCCACACCTACAAGTATAGTGAGGATATATTCCGTAAGGTATCAGTAACAACTGACGGTAAGAATCACTCTCTCATATTTGTATTGGATTGGTCAGGTTCAATGCAACACCAGATGCTAAGCACTATAAAACAGTTGTTCCAATTGTTGTGGTTCTGTAAGAAGGTAAGTATTCCCTTTGAAGTATATGCTTTTACCAATGAAGCATGGAGAACTAATGATAATCCAGAACAACATGAAAACTGTGCGTGGAGAGAGAAAGATCTTTATATTGGTAAAGAGTTCAGGATGGTGAACTTGATTAGTAGTAACATGAAATCACATGATTTTGAGAAACAACTGGAATATGTGTGGTTGACTGCATCATCATTCATAAACTGGATACAGACTCCATTTGGATATGGACTATCTGGTACTCCTATCAATGAAGCAATTGTATGTGTGGGTGAGATTGCTAAACAGTATCAGCGTCAGACTAAAACTGAAAATTGCAATGTTGTGTTCTTGACTGATGGTGAGGGTAATATGTCAGGGATGAATATAACTAGAATGGGATATGATGATGTTGAACGTCGTGCTGCCACCCCAGTTAGGTGGAATACTATCATTCGCCATAAATCCCATACTTTCAATGTGGCAGGGATGGGTAGTCTACTCACCAACACACTTCTGAGAGCAATAAAAGTGGACAATCCACAATGTAATATCATGGCATTCAGATTATTCTCTCCGAATGACTTAGTTTCTCTCCATAGGAACTATGGATCTGAAGCATATGAATCATATGATGATATGCGTAAAGAGTTGAAGAAACACGGTAGTGTAGCATTCAGCACAACAGGATTTGATCGATGGTTTGGCATTCCTTGCAACAGTGTGTTCAACAGTGAGGATCTGGAGGTTGATGATGGTGCTAAGAAGAGTGATGTAAGCAAAGCATTTCGTAAAATGCACAGTGGCAAGCGATCAAACAAGTACATCACCAAAGCGTTCATCGAACAGATCGCATGACAGTTGTGTAACTGCCCCGTACTGGGGTAGTTTTGTCAATTTCTACTTTACACTTAGTTCAATTCCACATCAAACAAATGCCTCGCTCTATTGATTCCAAGTTCCACATCAACACACTGACTGACAACTTTGGTACTGAACTTGACGCTGATATGGTCAAGGCATATTGCAACAGTGCAAATGTGTCCTATCAGACCATGACTAAGTATCTGAATCAGTATAAGGTCCGTCGTGGCAATTGGAATGTCAGTGATGATAGCACCACCCTTGGGGAGCAGAGTCCTGTCACTGTTGAGCGTGTTCTACCCACTACTGAAGTGGAAACACTCGTTCCTGCCAAAGATGATACATTTGTTGCCTTTGGTGGATTCCGTGATCTAAAGAAAGTAATTCAATCACATCAATTCTATCCTGTATTCATTACAGGTATGTCCGGCAATGGTAAGACATTTGGTGTTGAGCAAGCATGTGCACAACTAGGACGTGAATTGATTCGCGTCAATATCACTGTGGAGACTGATGAAGATGACCTTATTGGTGGTTTTCGTTTGTTGAATGGTGAGACAGTTTGGCACAATGGTCCAGTGATTGATGCTATGTCACGTGGAGCAGTTCTCCTTTTAGATGAGATTGACCTAGCATCAAATAAGATCTTATGTCTACAATCTATTCTTGAGGGTAGTGGTGTCTTCCTGAAGAAGATTGGTGTGCATGTAACACCAAACAATGGATTCAATGTCATTGCCACTGCTAATACCAAAGGCAAGGGATCTGATGATGGTAGATTCATTGGCACTAATGTTCTCAATGAGGCATTTCTTGAGAGATTCCCTGTCACATTTGAGCAGTGCTATCCAACACCAGCAGTTGAGTCTAAGATTCTTGAAAATGTTGCAGAACAACTCAACATTCCTGCTATTGGTGAGCACACTGATTTCTACAAGCATCTTGTAGATTGGGCAGACATTGTACGTAAAACATTCAATGATGGTGGCATTGATGAAATTATTTCAACTCGTCGCCTGGTGCATGTTGTGCGAGCATATAGTATCTTTGGTGATAAGATGAAAGCAATTGAATTGTGCTTGAATCGCTTCGATGATGATACTAAACTGTCGTTCATGCAATTGTATACTAAACTTGATGCGGATATCGTCATAGAGAGTGACTAAATATAGCGCAATCAGAGATTATAAGTTATAATCTCTATAATACTTTGCTGATAGATGAACGTCTCCGACCTTATCGATCTTGCCAATGAATGTAAAGCACATTCAGACTATGAAGCATATGCAAAGTATGTTGGAATTGATTACGATACCTACTACGAAAGTATGCTAGGAATCGAAGAGGATGTGCCAGATGAGGATCTGGCACATTTTTCATGGTGTGAGTTAGATTGAGCTCTATACTATGGAAGTCGGGAGGCAACGATGGCCTATGTCCGTCACAACCCGACACCCCATTCACATTACTTGCACAACTGAGAGTTATCTGATATACTTTCGATATGGGAGTAACGCCGCCCTAAAGATCGTTTCCATTCTATATTCATCATCATGCAAATTACCGGTTCATCTGCAATTGCTGCTATCAACTTCGGTTCTGATAACGCAGTCTCCGTGCAATTCACCAGTAAGGATACAGCATACGACTTCGTTGCCTTGGATGCCACCGCACTCAAGCAGGAAGTCGAGACCACTGTAACCAAAGGTGAAAGCATTGGCAAACTCATCGCCGCTCGTCGCCGTGATGGTTCACTCAAGGATGTAGTTGTTCAGGCATCCTGAATGTAACTATCTGTTACCTCGTCCACAATAGTTTCTCACACAAACTAGAATGATCATGCCGGTCTTATCCACCGGCACTTTTTTTACCATATCGCTATGTCACTTGATTACGCCAAAGTTTGGGAAGTGATGAACGATCTCGATGAAGTCATTGAACAATGTAAGATCATCCAACAAATGTCTCAGGACTTGGGTGATATGATTTCACATGAATGTGATGATGATGTGATTCTGAACAGTGTAATGACACTTACAGGAGTTTCAGAGTTCATGCACCGTAAATTGCAGAACAGTTCCAACCTTGCTTGGAACAATACAGTGGTGCCTTTGAAGCGATCAACATATGGTGCATTTTCAAATGCAAGCACGACTAACGTATCGTCAAGAACATTTGAAAATAGCATAAAAACAGGGATGATTGATCTCTCGTGAACTCAACAATGATCGACACCACAATTCCCGCTCAATTCATTGAAAGTTATCACACTCACGATGATGCCAAACAGAATCGTGATGTTGATCCTTATATTGACTCTCCCTTTCTTATCTACAAACAGATGAGTAGCAAGAGGAAGGGTAAATTCTTCGAGTTACTTGTATCTGAATATTGTCAACATCTTGGTTTTGATGTTGCTCGTGCTAAGACTACTGATTACGATCGATTGATCAATGGTCAACGATGTGAAATCAAAGGATCTATGTTATGGGGTCAAGGTGATCAGTTCAGATGGCAACAGATTCGTCCACATCAAGAATATGATCTAATGATCTTCCTTGCAATGTATCCTGATCGTGTTGATATGTTCTCTTCTACTAAAGAAGAAGTAAGAGACTATGTTGCACACCCTGATGGTGATGGATTCTGGAAGTGTAACCAGCATGGGGGAAAGTCTGTGAACTCAGGTACATTCTTCCTTGATGGTTTTCCTGAAGACTTCAACTTTATGCGTTCATTGTATTGGAACCTCTGAATAATGAAGAGAGTTCGTATTTCTAATGAGTTCTTCGAGATCGTGATGAGTGAGGAAGAGTATGAATCAGTAAAAGTAATGTGTAAACGTTACGACATTAGTGAATCTTATTACTTCCTTGAGTTTGACATTTCGACAGAAGTGTGTAGTATGGAGGAACTCAAACAACTAGAGGATTCAGACCAATGAGACAATTCATCGTTTCTGCTCTCGTTGAGGGTTATCGCATTGAAGAAAGTTTCACTGCGGTTAGTATTCATCACGCTATCAAGTTGATGGAGGCAAAGTACAGTACCGCAAGAAACATTTATTGTGTTGACTGACTGTGCCACTCTATGAACCGTCTACTCTTGGGGGAGTGGGCGGTTTTTTAGTGTATTATTCTAATAGTTCAAACAAAGGTTCATGACTGCTGCATTTGCTGACTTCGTTGCAACTCAAGATGCACGGAATGATATTCAGTTGAAAGTTCGTGAGCACACTCTTACATTGTGTGATCGTCTTGAAGAGAATTTCAAGAACAGTCATCCTAACTCTGATCCATATAAATTCTACATTGCAGAAGGTGGACGTAAGTATCACAAAATTGTGATGGAGACTGAATCTCAGTCTCGCAGTGTTCATGCCTTCGTTGATAAGAAGACTGGTGAAGTGTATAAACCTGCATCATTCAAGTCACCTGCAAAGCATGTTCGTTATAACTTGCTCGTGATTATTAGCAGGGAAGAATGTTACACTCGTGCTGATTGGTCTGGTGGTTATCTTTATATCTGATGATAGTACGACAACAACCAATTCCACATCCTATCAGGAGGGATAACATTATGATCAGTATTTGTGATGGTATGTCACTCGAAGCAGTCATGATTCGTCTCAAGATTGTTGATGATCAATTGGACAAATTGAACAAAGATCGTGAACTATTGGAGTCGAAGAAAGATGCACTGATAAGAATGGAACAAATTGATTGGATAGAAGTGGAGAAAATGTGTTAGAACTAATTGGTATTATTATTGTATTATCCCTTCTCATTGTCAAAACAAATGTCTCACAAATTGACTGAACTCGATCTATTGAACGTGATCACCACGTTGAAAGATAAGGAACAAACTCTTGCTAATGATCGACACACATTGACTGAATTGGTTAGTAATAATGAAATGATGCAATTGCTCAAAGAAATCACTATTTTAGATAGTGAATTAGATATTATCGAAGAAGCACTAGAAAAGTTGTAACCATGTGCCAATAGTATTAGTGTCACACTAAATGAGCACAGTGAACTGATTGATGTATTGTTCTAATAGTTCAAATCAATCTTACATCATGCTCAAAACACAATTGCTCAAAGTCGTCGGTGAAACTTCAAAGGGCATTGATGCTAACCTAACACGAGTTGAAAAGTTTGAAGTATTCTGTCAAGTGTGTGATGGATTACTCCAAGATGGTAGGATTAGTTCTGCTAAACATTATTCATGGACGAACGTATTCTAACTCTAACTAACATCCAATTCAGGTCTAAATCATGAATTACACTCTCAAACAACTCCAGAACAGAGTATCAAAAATGATTGCAGAATATGGTGATAATGCACATTGTGCAGCATGGATTTATAGTAAGGAAGATATACATTTATTGGATGAAAATGGTGATATTGATTATGATACCCAATTAGAGGATTACAAACTAATTGGTGATATCATGGAGGATCTTGGTGATTCAGATTACATTTATTCTAAGATACAAGATCACCTTGATGAGATAACATCAGAGCATATCAAGGAGACTAAGTGATAAGAATGTGTGCCACATGTATTAGTGGCACAGTAAATGAGCACAGCACTCTAGATCGTGTATTGTTCAATCAGTTCAAACAAACAAGATGACTAAACTTCAAGCATTGAAAGAGTTCCGTTACAACTGGAAATGTGACACTAAGGGCACAAAAATGGCGACTGATTCTATTGCCAAGCGTCTGTCATGGTCATATTATACTGATGCACTTTGCAAGGAAGGTTACATCACCATGAAAAAATATGAATCATGGTCTAACCCTTTTTGATCTAAAGTAACACCAACTGTTCTCCACTATCTAACATCATGAAAGATTTCATTTGTGCTTACTTTGGTAAGGGTTCTAATGGTAAGTTATGGACCATAACTGCGAGAGGTTTCGCTAATAGTCAAGAAGCACAAAAGCATGGTCTTTATATGATGCCAACTCCAGGAGTTCAGGGTTTCGCTGTTATCGCTGAGAATGACATTGTGAAAGGTTGGCAACTACGACTAGAACGTAGTTTGTTATCACCAATCAACAGAGTCATTCAAGACGATGTAAACAACTACAAAATTGTATCTTACTAAAATGTCATTCATTTCTTGGTCAGTGTATCCTAAGGGACAACAATTCGATGCAGAGTATTTCACAAGTGAAGATCATGCAGTTGATGTTGCCTATTCTTGGTCTAGTGAGGAACATGGAAAAACTATGATTGTAGCACGTAATGATATGATGTGGATGGAAGTCACTGCATAAAATGTTATTAGTGTGCCACAAGTATTAGTGGCACAATAAATGAGCACAGCACTTGAAATGATGTATTGTTAGAACAAGTCAAACAAAGGTTCATCCAATGTATCAACTCCAGATCTTAGTAAAGAAGCAAGGTGAATGGGAGAACACTGTATATCACCCTATGTCTAAGATGCGAGCATTGAATGTTATGGCAACAGTGAATAGATTCTACAGTAAGATTCACTGTTATAGAATTATAGAATGCTGATCTAATTTATCCACCTTATCTAACATTTTTTCATCATGCAACTCACTTCTAAAAAGGCATCAATGGTGATAGATATCTATCCCCATATACATCATCCAGGTAGTAAGTACGTATGGAAACTAACATTCAAAGGTGACACACAAACTAGTAAAGTTATCAATCACCGTGAGATGTTAGAATGTATTAGAGCAAGATTAGATCTAGGATATGCGGTGACTGATTATCATTCAACACCAGTAAATCACACCATTTGTGCATGTTGATCATGAGACTATTCTTCCTAGTATTGTTCACTATCTTAGGTGCCAATCTATTGGTATCAGTGTTAGATAGTAAGATGGTTGAAACTATCAACCAACGTAATGAATCCATCCAACAAATGATGAACAAATGAATGATAACATAATCGATCGCGATGTTGTTCAAGATGCTTACATTAGAGATCTAATGTATAGTATGGATAAGAAAGAACGTGATGAGATAATATATGATTCGATTGATAATGACTTAGATCAGTTATCAATTACTGAACTAATTGATGAACTTGAAAAATATAAACCATCGTTGCTGAATACACCTAGCACAGATAAAGAATAAAAACGATATACTGTGCCACTATGATTGGTGTCACATGATATCGGATAGAGGTGCAAAATGATGTATTGTAAGGAAGTCAAAGGAAAGCATCATGATCAGACGTAACGCAACCGCAGCAGATTTTCAGAACTGGGAGACACTTGCCGCTGAAATGTCTGATGCTGAACTCCTCTATGCTGCCAGGGATTGCCGTAAGGTTGAATCACTTTGGAGGCATCATGATCCCATGGTAGAAGGATTTTATAGTGACCAAGCATCCACCTTTGGAACTGCCCTAAACCGTCGTAGAATGTCAAACTGACCGACTAGGATACAATCAGTTCAAACAAACAAACAAAGGAAACCAATCATGCGTAAGATCGAAATCCAGATGAATCAAGCGATCAGGTCTAAGAAAGATTGGAAGAATGATAACACTAGCGTTCACTTTGATCCCGAAACTGGTGTCGCTATTGTACGTCTCTTCGGCAACAAAATTGCTGTAGTTACTAACAACAACGACCTCACAATCTTTGATGGTGGGAGGCGATCAGTCACAACAAAATTTAGATTGAACGCTATCATCAACGAGTTCTGCAATGCATTCACTGATGGAGTATTTCAAAGCAATTCTAAATGGTATATAAGAGATAACAATAATGTCACCCCATTTGTATCAGGTTATGTCTTCAACTAAGTAACAACAACTCATTCCATCAC